>Ga0209511_1000036_pt1 | contig 238577 bp, 201 predicted proteins | sample SSSSmetaG_FD_184141 | JGI IMG/M metagenome (GOLD analysis project Ga0209511, IMG submission 184141) | Glacier valley bacterial and archeal communities from Borup Fiord, Nunavut, Canada, to study Microbial Dark Matter (Phase II) - ​SSSS... | ecosystem: Environmental > Aquatic > Freshwater > Ice...
CGCCTTTTTTCACGTCTACACCTGTCCTTTACCTTTTAATTAATTCATTTAACAAAGAGCCATTGCCAAACTAATATCAGATACATTATATTTTTCCTAGCCTTAGTAGGCTAATTCTTTGCTTTCTTTATCTGACTCAGTAAAAGTATATTTTTCACCATTCTCCGCTCTGTTAAAGGTTCCATTAAAATTAAAATGATCAGATACAACACCCACTACTCCATCCACAGTGACTTCCATCTTCTCGATATTTGGCAAATTTAATATAGTCATAGCCAATATGTTAGTATTAGTAATACCACCAGCACTCCCAATATTAAACTTGAATGCTACTTCTTTTGGCAAATCAACTGTTATTATTGAGTTTCCATTTATAACTGCTTTTTTAATACTTAAGTTTGTTGATGCTAGAACTTTGTTGATGGCAGCTGTAATATCATCTTGGTATAACTTCTTATCAACTGTTACTGTTCGAATCTCATTTGCATTATCATAATCATCAGCATCAAAAAAATATAGCTTTAGGTCAATAGTCTCCTGTACTTCACTAGAGCCACTTGCGCTTTGTTGTGAAACCTCTGTTGTCGAGGGCTTAGTTTGGCCTGAAGATGAATTAGTTGAAATGGTAGTATCAGTAGCTACATCCCCATTTTTATTAAGTGTGGTCTTGGCATATATGAGTAGTGCTACCAGCACAATAATAAAGCAAAACAGAACTGCGACAAGCACCTTTAATTTCTTTGCATTTGTCATTTTTACCCCCTAGAGCCATAATTTCAGCTTCAAAATATAATAAAATAATATCCCTTATCAAAATATATTTAGTTGTTCCTTAAGTTATGTAATTGTAATACATGCTTTAAAATAGACCTTATCTCCTAATTCATTAACTCCTTCAACATATACAGAGCCAGCTTCTAGATTAGAAATATCCTTATAGAAAACGATTGTATCTCCAGCTAGTGCTTCGCTAATATAGCTTACCTGAACTGATTTGACTGTGAATTCTCCATGTCTTTCCATTGAAAAGCAATCCGTAATATAATCTATGTACTTTGAATTATTCAAATGTCCATTAATATCAATATCACTATAACCTATAAGCTTGTTATATTTCATTTCGAGTTGTCCATTGGGCTTAAGCTTACTCATCCGTTGATTAATAGCTCTCTCTTCCACAAACGCTGGGTATTCAATACGAATCTCTTCGGTTTTCCTTATTTCGCGTTTTTCTATATTCATAATAACCCAACTTGATATTGCGCTAATTAAAACGTTACCCTCTGTATCTTTTACTATGAAGTCTCTTTCAAACTCTAGTCTTTTGGGTTCAATAGGCCATGTTTCGACTATAATATCCTCATTCCAATTTGGCATACGAACTACGTCAACCATTATACGTATTAAAACCCAAGCAACACCATGCTTTTGTTGAATATCATTTATGCCGATTCCAAGATTCTCTGAGTGTAAGCTGGCAATATCCTGAAGATAATTGAATAATGAGCTTAGCTTTAGTTTCTTATAATAATCAGAATCCCCATAATCTACATGATAGTTCTTTTTATATATCGACATTGCTTTCATAAATTTCTCTCCTAAAACCCTAGCCTAAATAAATATTTTCCGATAACATGGTCCAACGGTATGCACCCTATAATCCTGCTATCTGAACTATTATTTCTATTGTCTCCCATTACAAATACACTCTTTTCAGGTACAGTAACTTTTTCATGGAATTCATCTCTCATTGGTTCTTTTATATATGTTTCATCCAAAACTGTACCATTTCTAATAACCTTACCATCTTTAAACTCTAGCACATCTCCTGCTTTTCCAATAACTCTCTTGACCCAAAATACTCGATTATCAATATCCTCATTTTTTGTAAACTTGGTAACAAGAATACTGTATTTTATAGGGTCCGTAACATTATCAAGAAATGATCTCTTTCTATCTACCCTGCTATCAATTATAACTATATCCTTATAATTAGGCGTACTATGAAATAAATTTTGAGTCTTGTTAATTATTATTTTGTCCCTATCCTGTAATGTATTTTCCATCGATGCTCCATCAACACTTGTAGGTTGAAAAAGAAAAATAATTACTAATAATGCTACAACCACCGATACCAAAATAGTTCCAAACCAGCTGAATAACTCTCTTAAAATTTTCATTATTTATTTAATTCTCCTATGTTTCTGTTAAGTTGTAGCTCAGTGACTTTCTAAGACTTCCGTCTCTATTTGTTGTTTTCACCACTATAGCTCCATCAGAACTAAGTCTTCTTAATAATTCACTAGTCATACTACTGAGATGAAAGTACCGTTTATCCATATAACCAATACTATATTTTACTCATGGATTAACCAATATGTCTGTAAAATATAGCTATTCAATCCAATTTTATTTTACTTTGATTCCAAATATTTTTTGAGCATAGCTACCTACAACAATGGTGTCATTGTATATTGCAGGGGAAGACTCAACATTTTTGCCAAGTGATATAGAGTCCAGTGTCTTGCCTGTCATTGGATCTACAAGATGCATACGGCCAGCAAAATCAGTATAAACCATATATGTCTTGCCATCAGAGCCCTTGAAATCAACAGGTGAACACCAGCTATATGATGCTAGCTTCTTTTTCCAGATTTCTTCACCAGTTTCTTTATCGAGAGCCACCATTGTCCCATCAGTGTTCGATCCTGTGAATGCTATATTGAAAATCACCATATTGCTTATATCATCCTTGCCTAAAACAGGAGAACCAAGTGCACCCCCGTTTATGTAGTAGTTGTATAAACACTGATAATCTTTTTGCCAAATAAGTTCCCCTGTCAACGCGTTAAATTTCCTTATATTACAATCAGCGTACTTGTTCTTTCCACCATTACCGCGTTTGTCTACCTGATTTGCAGTATAGAGAAATACACCTTCTTTTGTTTCTTCTATTATAGTGGTAGCATCAGTATCATCACCTGTTTCATATATCCATACTGGCTTCATAGTATTTAAATCAAGGCATTGCATTGTACCACCATTATCATTGAAATACATAAAATTCTTGTATATTGCTGGTGAGTTTTCTATTCCCTGTTCATCATTGTATGGACTTCTATAACGATATTTAGTTATCTGAGGAGCCATTGTCAAGGTTCCTGCTGTCTTATCAAACTTTGTATTCAGCTTAACCTTATATACTAAACCATTTTCACCACAATTAAACAATGTATCTGTTTTTTTATCTAAAAGTGCAGAGGAGTCATTTGCTCCCCAACCTCTATAAGCAGCTTCGTCTCTTCCAAATATAGTGTAAACCTCCTTTTGGTCAAGAAGATTTATAATTCTGTACTTATACTCCGCAAACTTACCATTATTCTCGTTTATACCCATTCCAGTATATAATACAGGATATCCTCTTGGGTCTACCATTGCTGTTCCCTTTATTGGATATCCAATCTCTATTTTATTTCTGGTTGGTTTACCCGTTTCAAGATCAAGAAAATATATATTTCCATCAAGTGTAGGATATATTACCTCCACTAGGTCTTTTGCCTTCATATCAGCATTGATGTTCATTACCTTTCTAACGTCATCAGACCAATGAACTAGGAGTGGCTGACCAGTCCATCCAGTTCCAGGCCAATAGCTTCCATGTGCGGTAATAGCACCGAGACCTTCTTTTTCCCAAACAATCTCAAGCTTCTTCTGAGTAACTGTTCGTGTCCCAAATGAAGCGTTATCTCTATAGTTATTTCCCCTAAAAGCAGTTACACCTTCAAGTACTGAGTATTCACTAGATGTCCCAAACTCAATCTTGTTCTTTTCCTTTATAGTGTACTCCTTTAATGGCGTGTTATTTCTAAATATCCATGACTTCATGTTAGTCCCATTTGGCATCAAATTTTCAAAGGTGTATTCAGAGAATGCCTTTAAGCCATCAAAAGTAGATTCTTCACTCCAGGATGATTTTAATTTTTCAGGATCAGTCATCTCTGTAGGCATTGGGTCTGCAACTGGTTCTGGCTCTGGTTTTTCTGGCACAACTGTAGAATTTGCACTAATAGATGAATTTGAAGCACCACTAATATTTTTACCAGAATCAGACCGCTTGTATAATGCAATCCATATTCCTGTAGTTATTAATGCCAACACTAAAATTGCCAATATTGTCTTTAACTTATTTGTCGCTCTTCTTTTGTATCTTCTTCTCATAATATCCTCACTTTTGTTTCTTAAGAAAGCTTACTTTATCTTAACACCATATATTTTTTTTGCATAAGTACCTACAACCACCATATTATTATAAATAGAAGGTGTCGCTTCAACATTTCCACCTACTGAGATTTTATCTATATCCTCACCAGTTTTGGGGTCAATTAAATGCATATCTCCTAAAAAGTCACATAGAATAACGTATGTCTTGCCATCATCAGATATAAAGTCTACAGGTGAGCTCCAACTATACGCCCCAAGGTGTCTCTTCCATACCTCTTTACCGGTTTTCTTATCCAATGCAACAAGAGTGCCATCACTGGCTGAACTTGTTAACGCAACATTGAATATAACAATATCGCTTATATCATTCTTGCCAATTACTGGAGTTGCTAAAGCACCTCCGTTAATATAACTCTGATAAACACAGGAATAGTCCTTTTGCCATACAAGTTCTCCAGTCAAAGCATTTATTTTACGAATATTACAATTAGCGCTTGATCCCGCCTTGCCTCTTTTGTCAATTTCATTAGCGGTATACAAGAATACACCTTCCTCAGTCTCTTCCAACGTGGTTGTGCAGTCTGTATCATCACCCGTTTTATATATCCAAACTGGCTCAAGAGTATTTATATCAAGGCACTGAATAGTTCCACCATTATCTGCAAAATACATAAGGTTTTTATAAAATGCGGGTGAATTCTCAATTCCCTGTTCAGGGCTATAACTACTCTTGTAACGGTACTTTGTAACTGTAGGGTTAATAGAAATAGTACCGGCTGTTTTATCAAACTTTGTATTGAGCTTAGCTTTGTATACTAAACCATTTTCTCCACAATTAATAAGTGTATCTGTATACCTATTAAAAAGTGCTGAGGAATCATTCGCTCCCCATGGCCTAAAGGCTACAGGGTCGTTGCCGGGCAGAGAAAAAATTTCCCTTTGTTTTATTAAGTCAAATATTCTATACTTAAATGCACCCTTTTTTCCGTTATTCTCATTCAATCCCTGTCCAGAATAGAAAAGAGGATATCCTCTAGGGTCAACCATACCTGTACCCTTAGTAGTAAATCCAATGTTCATTTTAGGTCTTGAAGGTTTACCTGTCTCTAAATCAAGGAAATACACATTTCCATCAAATACAGGATAGATAACCTCAACAAGATCCTTTGATTTTAAATCTTGATTTATATTCATTATTTTCCTGACTTCATCAGACCAGTGGACAAGAAGTGGCTGACCAGTCCATCCAGCACCAGGCCAATAGCTACCCACACCTGAAACAGCACCAATATCATGTGTCCATACAATCTCTAGCTTCTTTTCTTTTACACTACTAGTTCCCCAAGATGGAGCAGTTCTATAATTGTTACCCCTAAAGGTAGTTACTCCCTCAAGTTCCGAATACATATCTGGTGTACCAAAAGCAATATTATATGGAGGCTTGTAGCCTTTTGTTGTCTTGTTATTCACAAGAGACCAATACTGAATTTTTCCCCCATCCTTAAATGACTTCCGTATTGAGCCATCACTTAAAATAGTTTTGGATAAAAAGCTTGTTGGATTTTTCCATGAAATAAGCAAATCATCTGGATTTGTGCTCTCAGAAGGTTCTTTATCTGGCTCAGTTGTCTGCTCGGCCTGCGATTGTGTTGCTGTAGCTGAAGCACCAGAGGTAGCACTTGAATTATGTACTATTGTAGACGTCGTAGGTTGTTTTGTTCCCTCCGCGGAGTTTATCCAAGGCAATTTCCCAAAATACGCAAGAATAATAGCTGTACTTGCTAGTACCAAAACAGCTAAAAACACTATAACTGCTGGTAATATACTGTTTTTTTTATTTCTTCTAGATCTCATTTTACCTCCATGTCCCCAAAACCAAAGTGAATTGTCGCATTGGGCACACAAAAAGTGTATAAACACTTTTTATTTCAAATTTTATTATTACTATTCTTAACCAAAATTTGGTCTTTAATAAATCATCTACCTATTATATCAGAATAGGTGGGATAATTATATTTCTTTTTACTTAAAAAATATTTAAACCAAATAGTTCTCAAGCTATTTTTCAAATGATGTATAATGCCTTATTATTCTCAAATAATAAGATGTAGCCCAACTTATATGAGTAAAATTTTTATAATAAATAGTTAACTTATATAGAATTAATTTTACTAAAAGGTAGCTCAACTTTCCCGAAATATAATCGGGTTGTTCTCCACTATATACGCTGGGATACTCTACTATTTTGCTAAGAACTTTAAATTAGTTTTATTAAATTTTGTAGTCGCTATGCGGCTCATGGAGGAAATTATGGGAAAAAATAAAAGTACAAAATCAGATGGTGTTAAAGCTTTTGCAAATACTCAAGATTTAGGAAATCAAAAACGTATGTCACGTGGTGCTGGAGAGCAGCAAACTGTTGCGACCCCACATCCAAAATAGTAAAAAAACTGCAACCTCTTATAAAATGTAGAAAGTTTTATAAGAGGTTGCAGTTTTTCCTATTACAGCTTGAATTTCGAAATTTCTAATTTCAAAACATCCGCGCTCTCTTTTGTTTTCATAACTTGCCCCATCACATCATTTGACATTATATTGGTCTCAGAAATCCTATTAGCAATCTCTGTTGTTCCATCAGCACTTTCATTTACAACGGTTGCTACTCCATCAATTGCGCCCATAATGCCTTGAACAGATGCTAGCAATTCATCAGAGGTTGAACTAAACTCAGTTACCAACTCGGCAATAAATTTTGTATCCTCATTGTATTTAGCAGCAACATTTAGCATGCTCTTATAGTCATTATCAACTTCAGTGGACACAAAGACTAAGAGATTCTCAGAACTCTGAGACAGATTACATACTGATGTTATTACCCTAGTTGTCACATTCTGAATTTCCATGACAGCAGTTTTTGATTGTTCCGCTAGCTTTCTGATTTCATCTGCTACAACTGAGAAACCTCGTCCTGACTCTCCTGCCCTTGCTGCTTCGATAGCGGCATTTAACGCCAATAAATTAGTTTGCTCTGTTATTGCCATAATTGAATGTGATAAAACATTTATCTGTTCAACTACCTTGGATTCTTCTATTGCTTTTTCCAGTTGACCTTTTGTATTCCTTAGCACATCAACCGCTCTCTCTTGAGCTGCATTAAAACTTACTTTTGTCTGTTCTGCTCTAATACTAATATCTCCAACAGCTAATGCACCCTTCTGAGAATTCTCTGCAATGCTCTGTGCTGCTCTTTCTATTTCTTGAGCGGTCGCTGCCATTTCCTGTGATGCAGCAGCACTCTCTTGCGTACTTGCAGCAAGCTCTTGAGTTGTTGCTGATACACTTTCTAAATTGCTATTTAATAGACTCATATTGGCTATTACATTTTCAACTTCTTCTTCAATATTTACTGATTCCTTTATGATGCTCATTGTTAAATTTCTTAGAGAATTCTTCATCTTCTGAATACCATTTGCAATAATACCAATTTCATCTTTTTGGGATAAAAGTTCTGTATCTACATCTACTGAAAAGTCACCTTCTGCAATTAAACTCAAGTATTCTGCAGATTTCTTAATTGGAGTCGTTATTCTTTTTGCCACCAATGTTATTAGTATAAAAGCTATTATAATGGACATGATACATATAATAATTCCAAAATATTGGGTGTTGGTAATGAACGCCATTGCGTCTCTCTCATTTTCAACCGTAATCACTACCCATCTATCAGAACTTCCTGGAAGCGTTATGCTTCCATACGCACTTATTACATTGACGCCCTCATTGCTTTTATATGTAGCATTTCCTGTTTTTCCTTGTAGTGCCTTACTAATTATTTCATTTAAGGTCTTTGGAACTTCTATATCAAGTTCCTCTGTTACTTGATTACCATCTGCATCAGTAGCTATATTACCACTTGCATCTTTTTTCAGAACTGTTTTTTTCATTGTCTTATAGTTATAGAGTTCTGACACTTTTACTTTTTCAGGATGTGCAATGATAACTCCTTCTCCATCAACTATAAAAGCATATTTATTGCCTTTACTATAGTTTTCAATGGTTTTTTGAAGTGAGTCCAGTTTGATATCTGCTCCCATCACACCAACTAACTTTTTATTTTCATCATAAATAGGCATTGCTATCGTTGTTACTGGAACATTACCAGATACAGAATAATAAGATTTGCTTACAAAAGATGACTGCTCTTTTACTACCTTTGTAAACCACCACCGATTGGACCGATTACCTAATTCTCCACTTGTTTTCGCAGTCTGCATGCCATCCATACCTTGAATATATAATAAGTCAAAATAAGAATTCTTATCAATAGCATTTTGCAATACTTGTTTTTGTTTATCTGGTACAAATTTCTTTACATCATTACTTATAGCAATTTGTTCTGTAATGGAATAACCTTTTTCTATAAATGTCCTTACTTGCTCTGAAATAGAATTCATCTTTACTTCATTTGTTTGATTTAACTCAACCTCGTAATTACTTCTCACATAATAGATGTTAGTTACGTTTGAAATTAAAAGTGGTAGTATAACAAGTAGTAGCGTGTATAAAACTAATTTCTGACGTATTGATTTCATGAAATGGACCTCCATATTATATAATGATTAAAGCACTGTCGCTGTATCTTATGACCAGTATATATTATATCATAATTTATATATAAATGGTTAAAATTAACGGGTTTTTTGTCGTATTTAGTCGAATCTCATATAATTATGTAGTAATTAATCCATCTCCGATTATTATTGATTAAAAGGTTTCAAACTGTTTATATGCGAACTAGTATGATAATGATTTTTTGAGCAATAAAAAATGTTATTGAAAAATTTTTTTCAATAACATTTTTATTATTTTATAATTTAAAAACAATTGATTTTTAGAGTTGAAATATTATCTTGCTATATAGTGTGTATGCAGCAGTTTATGTGACTTGTGTCCACCTGCTTCAACGAGGTATTCTGAGTAAAGCTTCAGTATTTCAGGATTCTCATGTGATTTTCTTGTTTCACATGCTTTGTCTATATCATAAAGGCCCTTGATTCTAGCAGCTTTTACCTCTTCAGTAGTAGATTTGTCTTTTATAATTGGCTGTCCTCCACCATTTATACATCCACCTTCACAACCCATTACTTCAATAAAGTGATACTCTGCTTCACCAGCTCTTATTTTGTCTAAAAGCTTAGCTGCATTTCCAGTACCACTTGCAACAGCAACCTTTATGTCCATACCTGCAACATTTACAGTAGCTTCCTTTATTCCAGCCAAGCCTCTAACCTGTGTATAATCTATACAGTCAAGTGATTTGCCTGTCAACTTATCGGCAACTGTTCGAAGCGCTGCTTCCATTACTCCGCCAGTGTTGCCGAAAATGGTTCCTGCTCCAGAATAAGTTCCAAGAATACTATCGCGTTGTCCATCTTCAAGCTCTGCAAACTGTATACCTGCTTGACGAATCATTCTTGCGAGTTCTCTTGTTGTGATTACTGCGTCAATATCCTTTAGTCCATCTACTTGCATCTCTTCTCTGTCAGCCTCATACTTCTTTGCAGTACATGGCATTACAGATACAACGAACATCTTCTGCGGGTCTACATCGGCCTTTACTGGGTAGTAAGATTTAGCTACAGCCCCAAACATTTGTTGTGGTGATTTACATGTAGATAAATTCTCTAGGAAATCATGATAATTGTGCTCACAGAATTTTATCCAACCAGGTGAACAAGAGGTTATCATTGGTAGCTTTCCACCATTATTAATTCTATTAAGAAGTTCTGTGCCCTCTTCAATTATAGTTAAGTCAGCACTGAAGTTAGTGTCAAATATCCTATCAAAGCCCAATCTTCTCAGAGCAGTAACCATTTTACCTTCAACATTTGTACCAGGAGCAAACCCAAATTCTTCACCAAGTGCTACTCTAACAGCTGGGGCTGTTTGAACAACTACATGTAGGTCTTTATTTTCAAGTGCTTTCCATACTTTTGTTGTATCATCTCTCTCTGAAAGTGCACCAACAGGGCAAACTTTGATACATTGACCACAGTTTATGCAATCCTGTCCAGCAAGGCCTGCTTCATAGGCAGTAGTGACTGTTGTGTGTGCCCCACGATATGCAAAGTCTATTACGCCAACATCCTGCTGTTTTGAACAGACACTCACACATCTACCGCAAAGTACACATTTGTTTGGATCTCGTACTATTGGCCCAGATGTATCTAAACAGCCCTTATCAATTTTTCTGTCATATGGTAGGCGATCAATACCGTTGTCATTGCAAAGTGTTTGTAGCTCACACTTCAGGTTCCTTGAGCATGAAAGACATTCTCTATTATGATTAGACATAATCAGCTCTAAAATGTTTTTCCTTGCTTCTCTCACGGTACTTGTTGCAGTCTTGACAACTATCCCCTCTGAAACTTTGGTAACACAGGCTGGGTGTAAACCTCTCCAACCTTCAACTTCAACAACACATACTCTGCAAGATCCAGGCTCATTTATTCCCTTCAAAAAGCATAGAGTAGGAATATTTATATTTAACTCCTTCGCTGCTTCAACGATAGTAGTACCGTTTGGTACTGATACCTCTATACCATCTATAATTAAATTTACCATATCCATATTATTTACCTGCCTTTCCAGACATGTCGCATATGCCAGCTCTGCATTTTCCATTAATGTGCTCTAGAAATTCTTCTTCAAAGTACTTGATAAGTGTAATTACTGGTACAGGAGCACTTTGTCCAAGTCCACAGAAGCTTGTAGTTTTCATTGTTTGAGCAAGGCTCTTCATTTTATTAAAGTCATTTAATGTAGCAGTACCCTCTGTGAATTTCTCAAGAATTTCTACCAATCTCAGATTTCCTTCTCTACAAGGTGTACATTTACCGCAGGATTCCTCCTCAAAGAATTCCATAACTGTTTTCAAATAATCAACCACACAGTGGCTATCATCTACCACGAGAACAGCACCTGACCCCAATGAAAAACCAGCCTTCTTCAAGTCATAATAGCAGATTTTTGTATCAACTAGGCTCTCTGGGAAGCAGCTTCCTGAAGAACCTCCTAGATGAACAAATTTAAGCTTACGTCCGTTAGTTATTCCGCCACCTAATTCATATATAAGTTCTCTAACGGTCATTCCGAAAGGAATCTCGTAAACTCCTCTGTTTTTTACGTTTCCTGACAAACACATTAGCTTTGTTCCACCACTGAACTCTGTTCCAAGTGAGCTAAATTTTTCTCCACCATCTTTTAGTATCCAAGGAATACATGCGTATGTTTCAACATTGTTCAAAATTGTTGGCATTTGGTATAAGCCACAGTTCTTAATATAAGGCGGCTTTTGTCTTGGTCTACCAGTCTTACCTTCAATTGACTCTACAAGTGCAGTATTCTCACCACATACATATGCACCAGCACCTGAAACAACCTTTAAATTAAATTCAAAGTCGGCACCTAGAATATTTTTTCCAAGGTAACCAGCTTTTTTGGCATTATCTATTGCGCTGTTTACTATTCTCTGAATAGCTGCATATTCACCTCTAATGTATATATATCCCTCTTTTGCTCCCATGATATACGCGCCAATAGTCATACCCTCTATCAACTCGAATGGATCCTCTGACAAAATATGCTTATCTTTAAAAGTACCAGGCTCACCTTCATCGGCATTACAAACCATATATTTAGGACCTTTTTTAATTGCATATGCCTGCTCCCACTTTATCCCAGTTGGGTATGCAGCTCCGCCTCTTCCAAAAAGGTTTGCTTTCTTAATCTCTTCAATAGCGTCAACATGCTCCATTGACATTGCTTTCGTTAAGCCTTGGTATCCGCCTGCCTGTATATAATCTTCAACACTTTCAGGTTTAATTTTTCCAAATCTAGCGCTTAATACCTTATCCATTATGTTGGCCCTCCCTGTAAGAATCTACTATCTCAGACAGTTTCTCTGATGTGAGATTGCCATATACATTCTCACCAATCTTGATAGCAGGAGCTATATCACATGCTCCGAAACAGCTTGACTGAATTAGTGTGAAAAGACCATCTTCAGTTGTTTGACCTGGCTTGATTTCAAGCTTATCTTCTAGTAACTGTAATACGTTTTTTGCACCAGTAACATAGCAGGGTCCACTTTTACACACTTCTACTAAGTGCTTTCCTCTTGGCATTGTTCCAAACATAGAATAGAAAGTAATGACGCTATATACTCTACTAATAGGCATATCGAGTGCTTCAGCAACCAAAGTCACCCATTCCTGTGGTAATGAGTTTGTACCTGAAACATTTTGCAGTTCTAACATTACTTGAATAAGATTGTCTTTTGAATTACCGTAGCGATTCAATATCTCTCTAACCTTTTCCATTTCAGCCTCCCATGAGCTCTAATAGCTCCCTCAAAAAAATACTTTATTTACCTTATATCCCAATATTGGCCTATAAGGCTAGATTGAGCCACCCTCATAGCCCTAATCCTCGTACTTTGTATACAATTTAATACCTAAAAAATAAGTTCATATAAATACCGTATCTCTAATATTCATATATTACGCATTCAATTTATATTGTAAATTCTTCGCTTGACAATGTCAATGAAAGTTTGATATTTTTTTCACAGTATTTGATTTTTTTTAACCTGGGATGCAAATAGTATAATCATTAATTTGCATAAATTTAAAATAGTGGTGAAATAGTATTCGGTTTACGCCATGTATACATGCATAAAGACTTTACATGTCAATTATTATGTATTAAAATAAATACATAATAAAGTTGATTGGAGTGATGGCTATGTGTACTTCTAAATCGATAGATATAAAGCACCAAAATTCACGTCATACCGAATGTTGCACCTGTATGAATGGATACCCAAAGAAATGTGACTGCGGAGGGTTGATTCACGTTGAGGAAACCGACAGTGAAAGCTTTGGATCGCTTTTTGTCTTTAGATGTGACAACTGTAATTTTGTTTTTGATATTCAAGAAGAAGAGTATTAACTAGCCTGATAAATGTGAGAAAAAAGGGACTGCAACAGAGTTTAAATCTGTGTAGTCCCTTTTGTGATGCTGATAATCAGTAACTCTGCTAAGATAAATTATTCATCCCTTATCTTGTACACTAACTCCTGCCATCCTCATTAAGAAGATTGCATTACGAGTATCAGAGACGCCCTTTCTAAGTTGGTAATCGAAGTAGATCTGGTCGTCTTTATAGTACTCTCTGAAGTGATAGTTTCGAATGCGACCATTGCTTTCTTTCTCCATATCAGCTAGTTCTAGATCATGAGTTGAAACCATCCCCCATGCAGCTTTTTTGTCCAATTGGTTAATTAGCATTTTTGCTCCAGTGTGCCTATCGGCTGAATTGGTCCCTTTAAAAATTTCATCCAACAAGAAAAATACCCTTTCACCTCTGTCTACAGCCTGTACCACCATTTTAACTCGCAGCAGCTCAGCATAGAATGATGACACGTTTTGTCCTAAATTATCACTCGTTCTCATACATGCATAAACCTTTAATATTGGGCAATTGAAATTTTTCGCACAAACAGGAGCTCCAATATATGATAGAATCAAGCTAAGGCCAATCGTCCTCAAGAAGGTACTCTTTCCTGACATATTTGAGCCAGTAATTAGCAGTATAGGTTGTTTTCTGTTAATACTAATATCATTGTTTTTTCTGCCTTTTGTCAGAAGAGGATGTCCTAACTGCTCGGTTACTATTCCAGAACTAATTTCTTCAGATATTTGAGGCATTATAAATTCGGGATTATCATGAACAATAAGTGATATACTGCATAGAGCCTCTACCTCGCCAATAACGTCAAACCATTTTTCAACAAACCTGCCACTTGCATTTTTCCATTTTTCTAGTCCTACGAGGCAGTGAAAATCCCATAATGTTGCTGTATTTACTATTATATACAGAAAATTATATCTGTTGGCGATGAGTTCCCATAGCTTTGAGAGCTTTTTAATTTGTTTCCAAGCCGGTTCATCTGATTTTCCCTTTAGCTCATTTTTTAATTTATTAATGTATAAACTCTCAAATTTTTCTGATTCAAATTGTTTTAGAACACTAGTATATATCTTTAACGTGTTTGTATATTTTTCTACTATTTCGAAGCTTTTATTTCTAAAATTTGCCCTGTAGCCTAGCATCAAAAATTGTACAGCAAAGCCAGCAATAGGCAAGAAAAACGTAACTATTCCAAGAATCGCAAGTACCAGCAAAAGCATTGTCAGAGCAGGGAGCGTTGTTATTATCAGTTTAAATCCAAATGAACTATATAGGTGGTTCTCTTCTTTAGTCCACGCGTATACATCCTCTAACTTGCTCATAGTGTCAAGCAACGTTTTTCTTTGTTTTTTACCCTTTTCCTCATCCTCAAGTAGTGTTACATTTTTGTTTGATAATAAAACATTAGAAAATAGTCTATGCCTGAATATTAGCTTTTTAGAAAGCTCAGTTACAGCCTCTTGTCTCTCTAAAATATCTTTTTTGGTCTCAAGCGGATTTAGAAACATATCTGCAAGTTTATGTCTTCCAGAATATGTTGAGGTCATATTAATCATTTGAAATAATGAACTTTTTCCAAATATATCCAAATCGTATGTGTAATTATGCTCATGATTCTCAAACTCCTCACCTATATCCGAGAACTCAGTCCATTGGCCATTTATCCTTTTCAGGCACATGCTGTTTATTTGAAGCATAGCAGAGGAATAGTTTTTATTTTTAAGAAGTTGGTTGTGAACTCTAGAAAGGTAAACAAAGCCTACCCCAAACACTATTATTTGAGATAGCATAAAAATATATTGACTAAATATATAAAGGGCTACAGCAATAGCTACTCCAGCAAAAAACACCAGCAGCTTATAATTACCTACAGCACTGCTTTTTGCAGTATATATATCCAATTTGTTTTTATATGCATCTATTCTTTTCTGGTATTTTCTTTCAGGTGCTATCATATTAACCTCCATGAGCCACATAGTGACTACAAAATGTGATAAAATTGCTACCTTCTAATCCGCTATAGGCGAATAAAGGAGGTTATTTTCCATGTCACTAATGTGGCATATCAATTGTCACGTTAATGTTTATGATACCAAGCTAACAGCAAAAATACTATAGTAATTTGTAAATAATCCAATACTCGCCTAGTTTTTGTAAATATCTCTTCCCGAGCACCTTACTTATAGAAAACACCCAATTATTTGTAAGACAAGATTACTTCCTATAATCCTTCACAAATAGTTGGGTGTATTTATGTTTAATGTGCTTGAAATCAGTATACTATTTTACAGCCTCCATTAGTTCATCATGGATGTAATTGTTTGAAGCAATTGCAGCTGTTTTGCTGATATAACTAAGCTTGTTACCCTGCCAATCAGTAATTTTGCCGCCAGCTTCCTCCAGTATTATTGATGCTCCAGCATAGTCCCATGGCTGTAGCTCCATTTCGAAAAAGCCATCCATCCGACCTGCAGCAACATTGCATAAATCCAATGCTGCAGAGCCTGTGCGCCTAAGGTCTCGGCATTTCAAGAAAACATTTTTAGCTATTCTAAACGTCTCGTCGGCTTTTCCTTTATCATATGGCGAGGTTCCAAAAGTAAGAAGGCTGTGGGCCAGCATTTCATTCTTAGTAACCTCTATTGGCTGTCCATTAACAAAAGCACCTTTCCCCTTCTGCGCAGTAAACACCTCTTTTAAATATGGATTATATACTATTCCAGCATATGGTACTCCATCTACAACAAGCCCTAATGCAATAGCCGAATACTTAAAGCTGTACATTAAATTTGTTGTTCCATCAACTGGGTCAAGAATCCAAGTATATTTAGTTAATGAAAAAGTACTCTGTTTTGTTTCCTCTGCAATAATACTACTTTCTGGTAGTATCTGTTTTAGCTTACTAACAATTATTTCTTGAACCTGTAAGTCTATCTCTGTTACGAAATTGGCTGTACCACTTTTCGTCTCTACTTTTTTATCACTCATATCTTGAAGAAGTAGCTCTCCAACTTCTTTTACTAAAGTAATTGCATCATCAATTGCTATATCTAGTTTTGTTTTCATTATAATCTCCATGACTAAGTCTTTAAGGTAAGTCTTTAAGCTAATTCTTGATATCTTTTAATTTTCTTTGTGGTTGTCTTTTCAAATTCTACATCCCTAAGAGTCAATTCCTTGACATACTTATAAGTAACTAATTCTTTATTTATCCTTTTGACTTCAGCATTAATGATAGTATTTACATCCTGCTGCGGAAGAATTCCAGCTTTAATATCTTCTTCTATCTTTTCTTTGTCAGGAACTATTATGGCACAAACAACTACATCGTCTTTGCCCTCTTTGCCATATACTAGTGCTTCCTTAATATAATCACTTCTGCCCAAGAGTGTCTCAATTTCTTCAGGATATACGTTTTTACCATTCTTTGTTACTATGACATTTTTCATTCTTCCAGTAATATGTATAAACCCATCTGAATCAAGAAAGGCCATATCACCTGTGTAAAACCAGCCATCTCTGATAACAGCATCTGTTGCTTCTTGGTTTTCATAATATCCCATCATTACACTAGGGCCTGATACCTTGATTTCTCCAATACCTTCAGAGTTTGGTTTGTCTATAACCACCTTTAAACCAGGTAGCGGTAGACCTGCAGCATCGTCCTTGTACCAGCAATTTCTATTAAGTCCAACAATAGGTGCACATTCAGTCAAACCATAGCCCTGAACAAGTGTAATTCCTATTTCTCTAAACCCTTTTGACACCTTAGGATCAATTGCCGCTGCACCACTTATAAACATTCTCAAATGCCCGCCTAAAGCATCATGAATCTCGGCAAAAAGCTTTCTTTTAATATCAATATTAAGCACACCTAAGAAATTGCTAAGTTTAATACCAAACTTGAGCTTCTTCATCGCTCCTGGCTTCTTATTAACTTGATTCATAAGCTGCTTATATATTGATTCAAAAACTAAAGGAACACCATTCATCATTGTACATTTTGATTCTCTAAGGTTCTTAACAATATGTCGTAGACCTTCACAATATGCTATTGTACAGCCTCTATACATCTGGCAAAGGAATCCGCAAGTGCATTCATAAGTGTGGTGAGGAGGCAATACCGATAGGAATATATCCTTCTCATCAATATATAGCATTGAACACATTGCCATAAGATTTGACACAATATTCTTATGTGAAAGCATTACAGCCTTTGATTTTTCAGTTGTACCAGATGTAAATAAAAGCATATCCATGCCTTCATTATCAACTTGCGCATCTAAGAACTCTCTGTTTCCTTGTGCCATTAATTCATGACCTTTTTTAAGCAATTTACTATATGAAACCTGACCATTTGCATCTTCATCTAAATCCATATTTATAAAATATTTACACGTGCTTATATTCTTCATAATATTTTCGATATTTTGGGAAACAGTTCCTGAAAATATAATAGCATCAGTATGACTTCTCTGCATGCAATTCTCTATCTCATTCTGTGGAAGCTCCCTGTCCAAAGGAACAATAATTCCTGTTCCATTACATACTCCCAAATATGATGTCGCCCATTCATACCTGTTTTCACCTATCAAGGCAATTTTTTTATCCTTTAGTCCCAAACTAATCAGAGCTGTTCCAAACGCATCAATATCCTCTTTGTATTTACTATAGGATACAGGAATGAAATCTGGATTTCCTTTTTCTTTTACTAGAAACGCTGGCTTCTCTGCATAGATTTTAGCACTTTGCTCTATCATATCCTTGAGGTTCGAGATATTTCTGACTTCATATAATGGTTTGTTCTTCATATTGCCCTCCACCAAATTCTAGTTTTACCACTAAACATTTTATCATATTTTCTTATTTTATATTTTTTTATTGTCGTAATAGAATGATAAAATTATTACCCGATTTTATCAAAATTTACTTTTTACTTCTAATATATCCCAAGTACTCCATGCAATATTCATCTTTTCCTGCTACTAATTCAGCTATATATATAGTATTCTGAATTTGTTCATTTGTAATATCTAAAATACCACTATCAAGTCCTGCGAAAATCGCTGTTGTAAGAAATGCGGCATTGATACTTGTTCTTTTAGGTAAACCAAAGGAAACATTTGAAACTCCACATATTATATGAACTTCAGGTTCTGCCTTTCTTAAATCAGATATTGCCTTTATAGTAGTTACTGCAGACTCGCTGTCCACAGCTAAGGTTTCGGCTAAAACATCAATATATATTTTATCCTTTTCAATTCCCGCTTCTTGTAATATCTCTATTAATTTCAAAGAATTCTCTACTCTTTTTTGAGTCGTTTTGGGAATACCATCTTGGTCAATTGGAAGACATACAACACCTGAGTTATAGCTCTTCACTATTGGCAAAAGTTCATTTATCCTATCTTGCAATGTAATAGAATTTACAATTATTTCTCTATTTGATACTAACTTTATTGCCTTTTCAATAATTGCTGGAGAAGGAGAATCCAACATAATTCCACATTTCGTGTTCTCTAGGACTATTTCCAGAACATATTTAAGCATATCATACTCATCTTCTCTGAAAATCGCAGTATTAATGTCCAGAAAGTTGGCTCCTGCATTTTGCTGATCGATAGCAATCTGCTTTAAAGCCTCAGTATTTTTCTCGTTCATTAGTTCGTACATTTTTGGTATTGAACTGTTCAGCTTCTCACCAACTATAATCATATTTTTATCTCCTTTATCATTTTTATTAATTCACAAACAACATGCGTCCTTTTTAAAGGTGTCATTAAATAAAATCCTGATACATATGGGTACAGTTTATTAATGCTCTTCATAGAGAGGTTTATTCCAATCACTTCGGACTCTTCACGGCTTTTATCCTTGAACAAACCTATTGTATTCTCATCAATTTCCATTCCTGGGATTTCATTGTTAATAAATTGGGCATTTTTATATCCCACTAGTGGCATTATTCCAGCAAATATAGGAACTTTTAAGGTTTGTCTAGCTTTAATAACATTTGCTATAGCTTGATCCGTATAGGTTGCTTGCGTCAAGAAATAGCTAATACCATTTTCAATTTTGGTAAATGAACGTTTTAACTCCGCTTCGAAGTTTATAGCATTAATGTTCAGCGCACCTCCTATTTGAAATTCCTCTTTACTAAATACGTTGCTATTCAAACTAGAAATGTAATTTGCGAGGTTTGATGAATTCATGCTAAAGACCCCTTTTACAACTTGTCTTTCAATATTTGCAATGGGATCACCTGTAACAGCTAAAACATTTCGTACACCTTCAATATAAACTCCCAAAAGTGTTGCCTTAATACCTAACAAGTTTTTATCTCTGCAGGTGATATGAGGCATAGTAGGTATACCCGCTTCCCTCTGGATCTTTGCAGCTAAAATAGAGCTTTCAGCACGCGCTTTGGCAAGTGGTGAATCTGAAATAGTAATCATATCAGCACCTGCCTGCTTTAATAGGAATGCATCCCGAAGCATATATTCCCAGTCTGTGTCAAAGGGAGGATCTATTTCTACCAGAATTGGCTTTTTGCTGCCTATCAGCCTATGTAAAATATTTTTCTTAGAAGATGTATAAACCGAGTCGTTAACCTGCTGATCAGTATTTTGGGCAGAAGTTACACTGCTAGCCAATAACTTTGCAGTAGCAGCTATATGGCGTGGAGTTGTTCCACAACAACCACCTAATATTTTCACTCCCATATTTTTTAGCTCAAGAATCTTTTGTGCAAAGTATTCAGAATTATCAACATATACCGTTCTACCGCGCTCTGAGGAAGGATATCCTGAGTTTGGCATTATTGTTATTACCTTACCTTGGATATTTAAATCATTAACTAGTCTGCACATATGAGCAGGTCCGCTGATACAGTTGAAACCAAACGCATCAACTAATCCACTAGCACTAACCTTGTTAAATATATCCAAATAGAAATGTCCTTCTTTTGAATACCCATCTGGATACACCGCAAAAGACGTTATAATTATTGTCTTTGGTTTTCTTAAACGTATATAGGCGGACAATTCTAGCAAAACATCATAATGTGAAAAGGTTTCAAACAAGAAGTACTGTGCACCACACTCTATAAAAACATCAACTATTTTTTTATATTCTTCTAAAGAAACATAACCTTCAGTTACAGGTATTGGGCCAATATCAGCAAATACTAAGACATTGTGTCCCTCCGCTGCTTCCTGGGCTATTTGCCATCCCTTTTTAATTATTTGTTCTACTTCTTGTTGTTCACAAGCTAATGAAAACCTATTTGCGCCAAATGTGTTAGATTTTATAGCATCGGCACCAGCTTCAATATACTCTTTATGAATTTTGTATATGGCATCCTTGTTAGCAAGATTTACAAGCTCACAAGCAATATTTTCATCATATCTAGATGAGTAATAAGTGCCCATCGCACCATCAAATAGGAAATAATCCTTCTTTTCAAATATATTCATAGTATCTATTTCCTCAAACTTCTATAGTAAGGGTGTAAAATTTTATTTACACCCTTTGGCAAATATTATACGTTTAGTTACTGTGTGAGTCAAGGAAATAAGAGGCACACACATCAATATAGAATATAGAGAATATTTAGCAATATAAAGTTTCAAGTACACCTGAACTTTATTCGTGCTAAACCGTTAAATGTGTTGTAGTTTTATGCTGAACGATGTAAAATTATAGCATAAGTACACTGCTAATGTTTTTAAATGTATATGTACAAAAGGAGGATTGCAAATGGATGTTGGTGCTTTATCAATTTCAATGTCTCAGGCATCATTAGGTGAAAAGGTCAGTTTATCTGTTGCTAAGTTGGCAACGGATTCCTTTACCCGAGATTCAGAAGATTTGACTAAGATGATGGAACTGAGTGTAAATCCTAATGTAGGTCAGAATTTTGACACAAGTATTTAACTATATAACGAGCCTAAGCGTTAAGCTTAGGCTCGTTATATTTATTAAATACTTTATTAGTAACTACTATTAATATGTCAGCAATTATTTTCATTTCATTAAAACTCACATCATAATAAGTACTTTAAATTCAAATTCAACATATGAATTCTATTGTCTTCTACTGAACTTTGTAGTTGTAAAATTTTTACAACTACTATCTTGATAATTATGATGAAATGACTTATAATGAACAGTGTTCATATAAAAAGGAGTTAAACCTATGCCAAAAAATTTAAGCAACGTTAAGGAAGATATCTTATTAGTCACTCGAGAATTACTTAAAAAAACCGGGTATTCTGATTTAAATATAAGGAAAATTGCAACTCAGTGTGGTGTTGCAACAGGTACTGTTTATAATTACTACAGCTCAAAGAATGAGATAATCGCAGAAATATTATTAAATGAGTGGAATCTAATGCTCCGTAGAATGGATTCGAATACAAAACCTATTCCTGAGGTTATAGATAAGCTTGAGATTATGTTCAATGAATTAAACAATTTTATGATCAATGTTCATGGAGTATGGTTTCAAACTCATCCGGTCGGCAACAAATCCAATATGGATGTAAACAGGATAAAAGAAAAAAAGAAAATACTTAGGAACCAGATATCCTCAAAGATATACTCCTTCATAACTTTAGAAAAAGTTATGAAGGATGAATCAATAAACATTTGTGACATCATAGCTAACATTTTAATATCATACTCAAATGATAATATTGAATTTAGTAAAATAAGATTTTCACTAGCAGCACTAGTTTGTGAATTACATAGGTTAGGTGAATTAGAGTAATTAAATTAGTGGATTTTAAATCAAAATTTTTTATAAAGGAGAACCAAATAATGGAGCGTCAACCAAACAACAACAAAGTAAAATCTGGTTTAGGTATGATAATGTTCCTGTACATGCTTGGAATTTTCATGGGTGCTATAGACACAGGTATAGTTACACCCGCACGAACTGTCATTCAAGGTGGCCTCGGTGTAAGTGATAAGACTGGTATATGGATGATAACAATTTTCACGTTAGCATATGCTGCTGCTATTCCTATTGCTGGCAAAATTGCAGATAGGATAGGTAGAAAGCAAGTCTATCTTGTTTGTATCACTTTATTTGGAGTGGGCTCACTTATATGTGGTCTTTCGTCAAATTTTGGTAGCTTCCCAATGCTGCTAACTGGTCGTGTTATTCAGGCCATTGGTGGTGGTGGTATTATGCCAATAGCTAATGCCGAGTTTGGAACCGCCTTTCCGCAAGAAAAACGTGGTATGGCTCTTGGACTTCTCGGTGGGGTATATGGTGTTGCTAACATTATGGGCTCATCTCTAGGTAGTGCAATTCTTGATATTTTTGGAATAGAAAATTGGCAATTCCTGTTTTATATAAACCTTCCAATAACTGTTGTTATTATTGTTATGGGAATTAAATTTCTACCTATAAGTAAGTCATTTGAGACTCCAAAAAAAATCGATATTTGGGGTACCTTTATCATTGTAGCTATGATTCTTTCCTTACTTTATGGCTTAAGAAACATAAACTTTTTCAGTTTTAGCGAAACTATTAAAAGCACTTCAGTATACCCATTTTTAATTATATTTCTAGTGCTTTTGCCTGTTTTTATAATAATAGAAAGACGGGCTGCTGACCCAATACTAAATCTCTCATACTTTACAACACCTAAAATTCTCATTACTTTAATTGTCGGTTTTTTTGTGGGTATATGTATGATGGGAATGATATTTGTTCCTCAGTTTTCTGAAAACTCTTTAAAAATTGCAACAGGTAAAGGCGGCTACTTCGTGACTATTCTCGGAGTATTTACAGCTATAGGAGCTCCAATGAGTGGTAAGCTGGTCGACAAGTATGGGGCAAAAAGAATTCTAATGGGGGGCTTCTTTGTATCGTTATTAGGCTCTGTATTTCTTGCTTTTATTGCAGTTCAGGTAAGCAATTTGTTGACAGTTATTATTAGTCTTGCACTTATTGGAACAGGTCTAGGTTTTGTTATGGGCTCTCCTTTAAATTATATGATGCTGGGCAACACTAAGCGGGAGCAGGCCAACTCGGCACTTGCAACACTTTCGCTCGTAAGGTCAATAGGTACAGTTATTGCTCCATCAATAATGATAGGGTTCCTTGCTCAAGCAGGTATAGCAGCTCAGGATAACCTGATGGAAATGCTACCCAAGCCCACGATTCCAGTGATTTCACAGGCTGTAGAGCTTAATAAAACTATTACTGAAATGAAAAGAGACCCTAGAATGGCAGCAATGCTAGAAGGTGTTGATATTCCAGACCTAAGCAATATAGGTGAAATAAAAATAGATATGAATAGTGGCAAAGGTTTGCCAGCTGATATTTTAAAATTATTGCAGACAGCTGATGTTACAAATATCGTTGATAGAACTAAGCTTATGTCAGTGGCTATGTCTAAGAATAATTTACCTAAAATCCAAGTTGGTGTTCAGAAGGGCATCGATGGCATGAACTCTGGAATCATAGGCATAGATACGGGAATTTCACAAATGAGTAATGGCATCAAGGGAATGGATGCTAAAACTACAGCTGGTGTTATTGCTGCAATGAAGCAGCAAAAAAATACACTTTCGCAATCTATTAATAAAATGGAAGAATTAAAGGGTGTTATACCCTCTGCTTTTGAGAAATCTCAAAAGGATTATTTAACAGAAATAGATAATATGAGATACGAAATAGAGCACTCCTTCCAGTCCACACTAGGTATTGGCTTTAAACAAATGTATATTACGGTTGCTATATTCTGTATTCTATCTATACTATTTATGGCATTTTACCATGAAGAAAAGAAGAAGAAGAAGACTGTTTAAGTGGTAAAAATAGTGGTGATAATATGGCAAGCATAAAGGGGGAACCTTCGGGCTCCCCTTTTATTTTGCAGCGTCTATAATAAAGATTGCGAATTAGTTTAACGTTTGATTTTATGTACTAATCTCTATATAGGAAATCATATTCTCAAATTCATACTCCTGCAAAATGCCAGATGATGAGTCGTAGTACTTTCCTTCATAACAAACCATAAGATGACTTTTGTTTTTTCCTCTAACATTTATAATACAGCATTTTGGTAAATTAACTCTTCTGCCTTTTGTATAAATGGGTTTCTTATGTAAAAACCCAAAATAGTCTAACGTTTCAATTACTTTGCTGATAGATGCCTGCCATTTTGTACTTTTCATTATTTTTATCACTTCATCAACAGAAATTCCAGCAAGCATTGCAAGGCATGTTTGACCACAGCATCCATTCTGGAATTGCCTTAAATAGTTAATACCATCAATAATTCTAATAGGATTTTCTTTACTATATGGACTATTAGAATTTATTCGACTAAGCCCACCAATCACTTTAAACTGTACATCTATTTCTTCTGAATTTCCCCATTTTCCACCTGCACACATGCCCAAAAAGCCAGCAGGACGATAATCTGATTTTTTGAAAAGTTCAATAAAGCTGTTCATTGTTCCATCTTTCCAAGCATTCTCCCATATCTGCGGTACAATTTTAAATGCTTCTAATGTATTTACACGGTTAGTTATTCCCACTACCTTGAAAGCAGGAAACTGTACAATTTGATAATTCATATGATTTTCTCCTTTAATGGTGATTTGGAAGGAGAGTTTTGGACAGGATTTTAATTGGACGGTTTCATTTCTTACGACAGAGGGCAAGACACCATGAAAACTTCGAAAAGCACGAGAAAAGGAATCTTGAGACTCATATCCATATTTAAAAGAAATATCAATGATTCGGTCTGTACTGTTCAAAATATCAAAGGCTGCCAGTGTTAAACGTCTGTTTCTAATGTATTCCGATAGTGGCTTGTCAGCAATATACGAAAACATTCTTTGAAAATTATAAACGGAACATCCTACAATTTGGGATATAGTGTCATATGAAATTTCACCTGTAAGATTTTCTTCTATGTAGTTTATAGCCTCATTAAGTTGATTAATCCAATCCATTCTCTTCCCCCTGTTGAAATCATATATTATAAAAATTATATTCTCTCGACTTTTTGTGCCGTATTTAATCTGCCTAATTGTATTAGTGGTTTAGTTCGTATAATTATACGATTGTAACCTTATTAAATTTATATTTAATAATAATATAAGTTCAAATATTTAACAAAATTATGCTGGAACCAGCTTCCCATTAATAATTATAAATTTACAATTATTAGCATCTCCCCCTATTCTGGTTGACATAATGTATCTCAATGTTTTAACATAGTAGTATATCATTACAGGTAAGGCCTATTTTTTTAAGAAATTCATTTATATTTCATTGTTTGATTAATTGATTTCATGGTTTTTTTGATTCCATTATTTACATTTGTATAACCGCAATTTATGCTAACTTTTATGCTGGAAGTCACACTTTGTTTTTTTCGAAAAGAGTTTGCCGTTTCGCTAAGTAATAAATTATGTAAACTACTAAATTATTCACTGTACCTGTTTCAGAGTGAGTGTAACTCTCACTGAAACAAAGAAGTCCTGTATACATACTGATTTGTTTTTTATGGGGGTTATCTATTGTTTAAAAAAGGCAAACTTCGTCTGCTAACAGTTGCAATCCTTTTGCTAGCAGTTATTTCTTTTTCAGTTCCTTTAAATGTACTAGCATCAGCCTGGGATCCTTATTTGCAGTACCTACCTAACTATACCCCAGTTACTAAAAGTCATCTTCGAGCTACATGGATTAGCACGGTTGTAAACTTGGACTGGCCTACTGCAAAAACTAAAACCATTGTAAATGATGCAGAGCGTATCCAAAAGACCAAGGAAGAACTTATCAGACTACTGGATAAGGCGGTCGCTACAAACATGAATGCCGTATTTCTTCAGATTCGTGGGGCTAGCGATGCCTTATATAAATCAGAACTTGTACCTTGGTCACGCTATTTGACAGGCACGTTTGGCAAAGATCCCGGCTTTGATCCCCTTAAGTTTGCTATAGATGAGGCACACAAGAGAAACCTTGAACTACACGCCTGGTTCAATCCATATCGTGTTTCAATGGACACAAGCGAAACTACCAAGGCTTCACTCAATATTTCTAAAAGTGTTTATCAGCAGCACCCAGATTGGATAAAAACTGCAAATAATAGATTTGTTGTAGACCCTGGAATTCCAGAAGCAAGGCAGTGGGTAGAGGCTTGTGTCATGGAGGTTGTTAATAATTATGACATTGATGGTGTTCATTTTGATGATTACTTTTATTATGAAGCTGTGACAAATGAAATGGGCGATGACACCACTTATCAAAAATATAATAACGGACAGTTTGTAAGTAAAGCTGATTGGAGGAGGAACAACACTTATCTGCTAATCAAAGAACTATCTGCCAAAATATCCGCTGCTAAAAGTTGGGTAAAATTTGGTGTGAGCCCCTCTTCAATTTGGAGAAACAAAAAAGATGATCCCGCTGGCTCAAACACGAACTCTTCCTATACAAACTATGATAAGTGCTATGCTGATACGAAAAAGTGGGTTGATGAGGAGCTAATTGACTATATTTGCCCACAAATATACTTCACCTACGCAAATCCAGCAGCACCTTATGGTGAGCTCGTAAACTGGTGGTCAAACACAGTTAAAGGCAAAAATGTTCACTTATATATTGGACAAGCCTTATACCGAATAAATGAAGGCAGTACCACATATGATAAGGATTTTTCAATAGAAAATGGAGTTCCTGAAATGACTCGTCAGCTAAAACAGAATATTACAAACCCCAATGTTAAAGGTAGCGTAATGTTTAGAATTAACAATCTTTTTGAGAGTCCAATGCAGCCAGTAGTTTCGGCGCTTCAAAATGATTTATGGTCTACTAAGGTTCTGGTACCTGTGATGCCATGGAAAGGCGGACGAGCTCCAACTGTTGCTCAAAATGGCTCAATCACCTCTGTCTCTAATGGTACAAAGCTTACTTGGAGCGACACTGATAGTGTTACCTCCTATTATGTAATATATAGATACTCAAACAGCGAAGTAATAAACATCAACTCAGATGAAAGTGCTCGAAAGCTTGTTGCAACAGTAAGAAAAGTAAGCAGTGGGACACAACAGTTTATTGATACCTCCAGAACTGACCTAAGTGGTGTGGTATACGTCGTTACTGCTTTAGATAGACTTCACAATGAAAGTGCAGCACTCAAAATAAGCTATAAATCAAAATACTTTAATGACGTTGGGCAAAATGTTGCCTGGGCAATTGACCATATTGATAAGCTTTATGAGAACAACATCATTTCGGGCGATGGTAAAGGTAATTTCTTGCCCTATAACAATACAATTCGTGGAGACTTTATGCTTATGCTTATGAGAACTTTGAAGCTTACATCAGCTTTTGATGGCAATTTTTCCGATGTTCCTGAAAATTCATATTACTATAATGCAATTGGAACTGCCAAAGCACTTGGAATTACAAGTGGTACAGGCCCTAACAGCTTTGAGCCAAAAAGCAATATTTCAAGGCAAGATATGATGGTACAAGTGTACAAGGCTTTGAAATTGTCAGGCGTTCCTCTTGAGGTTGCAGATGTATCTGAGTTGGATAAATACTCCGACGCAATGCAGATAAGTGTTTATGCCAGAGAAGCAATAGCGAACCTAACTAAAAACGGATATGTCAGCGGCAGTGGGCTGAAAATAAACCCAAAGGGCTTAACAACAAGAGCTGAAATCGCAGCAATATTGGCAAAGCTGGTGTAAATGATAGTATTTATTTATTTTACAATTTAAGTCTAACTCTAACAATGGTTGGACTTCTTAATTTTGGCTTGACACTGAAACCGAATGTATAGTACTGCATACAATTTTAGCAACTTTGATGTTTGGGGTTTAAACTTATACCCTTCATTTCTTAAAATATCCACTCATAACCCTAGAAGATATCCTAGCTGCTGCTACTCCACCGTAACCACCATCTTCAACAATGACAGCTATTGCTATCTCAGGGTTTTTATATGGGGCAAAGCCAATAAACCAGCTATGCGGTGTTTTATTCTCTATATGCTGAGCCGTACCAGTTTTTCCACATACCTGTATACCACTTACCTGTGCTCTAGTTCCTGTTCCCTTTGAAACTACGTCCCTCATATAACGTCCAATTTCACTTGCATAGCCAACAGAAGTGATTTCAGCAATTGAGGAAGTATTTAGGTTTTGGACTACATTTCCACTGTAGTCAGTAACCTTATTTATAAGTGTGGGACTCATCATAACTCCAGCATTTGCTATGGTTTGAGCTACCAAAGCCATTTGAACAGGTGTTGCTAGCACTTCTGCTTGGCCAAATCCACTTTGAGCCAGATTGCCCTTTTCATTAGCTTTATAGCTTGGAAATCTACTTTTGTCTATTATTATCCCCTCTGCTGGAATATTCTTATTAAATCTAAACTTCTCAGCAGTCTTAAGAAGATTTCCTTCAAGTCTGATACCTAAATTACCAAAGAATAAATTACTTGACCTAATTGTGGCCTGTTCCAAATTAATTTTTCCCATGGCCTTACCGCCATCATTGCTAAGTGTATATCCACCACCTAAATCCATCTTGCCTTTATCATTAAAGGTTTCGTTAACTATTCCCTCTATATTTTCAAGTGCGCTAATTCCTGTAATGATTTTAAAAGTAGAACCCGGTGCGTATAAACCTGAAACAGACCTATTTAAAAGAGGCCTATTCTCATTTTTATTCAGAGCTTCCCAGCTTTTGTTAAGGGTGTTTGGGTCAAAGGAAGGTTTTGATACCATCGCTAATATTTCTCCAGTATCCACTTTGAGTAAAACCACAGAACCTTTTGAATTTCCCAAGGCATCATAGGCAACCTTCTGTATACTATAGTCCAAACTAGTATATACATCGTCACCTTTCTTATTAACCTCTTTAAATCCATTGCCTAACCAAGCTAAAAATGAAGCGGAAATATTACTGGATAAATTACTATCATATAAATTTTCCAGCCCTGTTATTCCATATTGTGCATCATAATATCCAAGTACATGAGCTGTTGCTGCTCCACCTTTATATACACGCTTATATTCACTATCTCCTACCTTTTTACTGACAGAGAGCTCTTTCCCATTTCTGTCGTATATTGTTCCTCTAACAACCTTATTTCTGATGTCCCACATTCTTCTGTTGTCAGGCCTTGTTACAATACCAGGGCCTTTAACCAAAGTAAAATATGCTAGGTAACCCATCAAAACAACAAATACCAGTAAAAAAATTATCATTACTCGCTTTATATTAGTAGTCATATTATCCATGTTCATCACCTTCCAAAAACTCGTCACCTTCTGAAACCTTTTGTATGATGCTTAGAGACAGAAAGCTGATTAAAAGAGAGGTTCCACCATAGCTTACAAACGGAAGGGTTATTCCTGTCAATGGGATAAAGCCTGTCACACCACCTACAATTACTAAGGTCTGTGATGCAATCATTACACTCAGTCCTGAAGCAAGGAGCTTTGTAAAATTGTTTTCTGCATGTATTGCACTTCTAATAGAGCGGTAGAACAATAAAAAATGGAGGATCAGAATAGCAAAGCCCATTAAAAGACCCATCTCTTCACATATAACTGAGAAAATAAAGTCTGATTCATTTACTGCTACATATCCTGGATGTCCCATCCCAAGCCCTCTTCCAAAGAGTCCACCCATTGCGATTGCATACATAGACTGCACCACCTGATAACTTTCATTGTAGACATAAACCCAAGGATCTAGCCAAATCATAATTCTTCTTCGGATATGACTAAACATTACATAACTTGCCAATCCTCCAGCTGAGAATAGGCCTAGTGAAATAAATACATATAGCTTTTTTGAGGTTGCTAGATATACCATTGTTACTGAAATAGCAAATATTATAAGTGCCGTACCAAGGTCTTTTTGAATTACCATAAACCCCAGAGCAATACTGATAACAATACCTGGTTCTATTAGCTGTTTTCTGGACGTTAATCTTGAGAGAGCGGTTGACAAGTATAGTATTAGTAATATTTTCCCAAATTCAGAAGGTTGAAAGCCGAAGGAACCTATTTTCACCCAGTTCTTTGCCCCAAATATTTCTACCCCAAAGAAAGTAGCCATCGCCATAAAAATAATTGTTCCAACTAGAAAAGCATATCTATACTTAGAAAACTTAATAAGACCTTTTTTCAAATATATCACTATAATCAGGAATGAAAAAATTCCTATTACCAGCCAAACAAGCTGTTTCATTGCGGTCGCCTTGTTTAACCTAAAAAGCATTATTAATCCTATTGAACATAATGAAATAGCTAATAAAAAGATAAGTCGATCGCCCATAGGGTAATATTTTTTTAAGACCCAGGTAGTCAACGAGATTATGATAATCAGCACGGCGAAGAACACTCCTGCCATTGGGTCTATTGGCTTTCCTAAAAATGCGAGATTTAAAAAGCCAAAAAATATAAATATATATATAGAAATTTGAAGTATTTTCAATTTTTTAGTCAATTTATTGCACCTTCCATTTGTTCTCTTCACCTATAACCAGATATACATCAGCTTTCCCAACTATAGTCTTTCAAGTCGGTACTCCTAATATCTACGGCCTAACAACGATACTGTAGGCATGTTTACTCATCATCTGAAACTATAAGCACTGTCTGAGAGATACGTACTTCATCTCCAGGCTGCAAGTTCTTTTTATCTACCTTTATACCATTTATGAAGGTACCATTTGTTGAGTTCAAATCTTCAAGCATATAGCGCCCATCCTCAAAATATATCTGAGCATGATGATTTGATACAGACTGTGAAGGAAGCACCATCTGGTTAGCTTGATTCCTACCTATTGATATTTTATTACCTATTGATATAATGTCACCAGCAACAAAACTGCCTCCATCTCCAGAATACTCAAATTTAAGTTTCCAACCAAGATTTTTTCCGCTCTTAAGCCCACCTCTTTTTACGTCCTTAGACATAATCTTTAAGGCTTGGACTATAATAACAAATATAATTATTACTAGCACTATCTTCAGTACTACTGATAAAAAACTCAAATCCCAAGAGTTAAAATCTGAAATGTCAAAATTCATAAAACACCTATATTTTCCTACCTATTTTGCAAGACAGTTCTTATACTAGTCAGCTTTAATTTTATAAAGCTAATCTGTATTATATGTTTGTCTTAACCCTATTATATACAAATACTCTGTAATTTACAAATTAGGGGCTTGTCCAGTCGAAAAAAACTTCTTGGTACTGCAATAATTTTCTGCAGTTCCAAGAAGTTTTTGGTTTTTACATTATTTATTTAATGTATGAGCAGCAGTAGTCAGTTAGCTCTTTGACAACAAGTTTAAATTTAGAATTTGCACTAACTTCAAAAGATTGTCCACCCTCAATAGTTACCCATTTTTCTTGTTCTGGCAACAGTACGTCAAGCTTTCCTGCCAATATCTCCATTATCTCTTTATCAGCCGTACCGAATTCATACTCTCCCGGCATCATTATACCCAAAGTTTTCTTTTCTCCATCAATAAAGATTACTGTACGACTTGTAACTTTTCCGTCAAAATAGACATTAGCTTCTTTAATGATATTTACATTTTCAAACGCGCTCATAAGTCATTCTCCCTTTATATTTAATGTATATTACAACTTCCTCAATGAGAATATTTCCACTGTGAAGTAACGTAAATTTATTTAGGAAAGATTACCACACAATTTTTATCATGTCAATTCACTTTATCTTTTATTATTCGGAATTTTTCTCTTGCTCAAATATTTGAAAAAATTTATAAAAAGCACTAAACAAAACTACCACTTTAGATGTATAATATTGTATAATTATAGTATCATACATCTATAGTAAAGGGAGCACGAGGTGCATTTTATGCAGAATTTCATTGTTGTTTTAGTAGTTATACTGAACATATTTGGTTTTATATTAGTATCCTTAGACAAATATAAAGCAAAAAATAGAATGTGGAGGATACCAGAAAGATCGTTTTTCCTCCTTTCTATACTTGGTGGTGGTGTTGGGGTATACATTGGTCTCTTCTTCTTTAATCACAAAACGCGTCATTGGTACTTTATGACCATCATACCTTTAATAATTCTGGCTCAAATCATATCTATTTATTACTTAATCAATAAATAAAGGTTGCTAAATAAAAGGAGCAGCCTTTATTTATGTGCGTCTTGCGCGGCTACCTCCTTACACAATATAATTTTCTACTCATTAAACCATCTCAAGCATAGCCTGTTTGTAATAAAGAAGCTTTTTATTGAATACCCTTTAGTAATACTAGTTAGCATTAAAATAGTGGTAATTAGTATTGCTACTATATAAACAGTTACTAATCGTTTATATGCAAATTAATATAACAATATAAATTGGGGTATATCAATGGGGCATGATAAGTTTTACAAAAATTCTGCAATACTAACATTATCAAATTTTATAACTGGATTTATTGGCTTTGCATTTTCAATAGTTTTGTCTAAAAAGCTTGGCGCTGAAGGATTGGGGTTGTACGGACTTATTATGCCAGTATATTCTCTGCTAATTTGCCTTACAGCCGATGGTTTAATAACTGCGGTTTCAAAAACCTGTGCAGTATACAATAGTAAAAAGGATTATAGAAATCTCCATAGAACTGTCAAGGTTGCAATTTGCTTTATGGGCTTATGGAGTATATCTGTTGCTATACTTGTTTTCATTAACGCTGCTAATATTAGTACATTTTTCATAAAGGATACTAGAGCCACAGATGCACTCAAAATCATATGTCCTGCGCTAATATTTATTCCAATGTCTGCAATATTTAAAGGCTTTTTCTATGGATTTGAGAAATTTACAATTCCTTCAAGTATTGATATTATCGAAAAAGGCATTCGAATCACCATCCTTTTATCTACAATGTTCATATTGAAAATTAATGATGTAAAAGGTGCCGTAACTGTTGCTTATTTTGCCTTAGCTATTGGAGAGGCTATAAGCCTTTTGATGCTACTCACCTCTTTCAGATTTTTTTCAAGCAAACTTGTTCCAATTAAAACAAAAGTTAAAAATCCACTACAACTGTTATTTGATATACTGGTAATTTCTAGCCCACTTTGCCTAAATGGCTTCCTATCTTCTATACTGAATACAGCCTCAACTCTAATATTACCCAGAAGATTAATAAGTACTGGCATGAGCTATGATAATGCACTAGAGTTGATTGGAAAATTTCTTGGCATGTCACTTACAACTGTGAATCTTCCCTTCATAATAGTTGGTTCAATGATGACAGTATTAATTCCAGATATGTCACTTAGCCTAAGTAAAAAGGATTTGTGGAGTACTGAGAAGAGAATATCTCAAGTTTTAAAAATTTCGTATCTTGTGGGATTGGGTACCTTGATAGTTTCTTTGTGTATCCCTCAAAAACTAGGTATGCTCTTTTATGCTAGAGATGACCTTGGTACAATGATTAAGGCGGCCGGTTTATGTAGTTTCATAAGCTATGCATCATCAGCAACCTTTGGAATACTAAATGCTTTAGGAAAGCAAAATGTTAACCTAAAAAATTCTATCGTTGTTTCATCTGAAGGATTGATACTAGTATTTATCCTCACTAGTATTCCCTCCTTAAATATATACGGATATGGAATTGCAATTGTTTTGACGTCCATAACAGGGCTATTTATGAATCTTTATGAGATTCGAAAGACCTGTGAAATAAGATTCTCCTTTAAAAAGGCTTCAGTATATACTCTTTTTGGTGCAATAGGATTTTTTGTTATGCAAACAATAAGCAGTCTTATTCCAGATGCCTTTATTGCTTTTGATGTGCTTATTTCTACTGGCATCTGCTTTTTAGTTATATTTTACCTATCTAAATTCTACAATCATTTTAACATCCACTGATAGTATATGGTATAATATCATTTGTTCTTTTGCCTGCGTTAATTAGGAAGCAGACAGGAATCGAAGGGGCAATTCTTGTGCACGCAAGAGAAACGTCCCTTTGCTTGCGAGACAAATTTAGGTCAATGTACCGTGGAGGAAATATGTATAAATATGTTATATTTGATGTAGATGGCACAATGATAGATACAGAAGAAGCTGTTATGTTTTCATACCAGAGTATAATATTTGAAAAATACGGGAGACATTTCTCTGAAGAGGAAATGTTAAAGGGGTATGGAGTGCCTACTCCTCAAACTTTAGCAAAATATGGATTTACCGATATAGACAAAGCCATGAAGGATTATTATAAATACCTTGTAGAAGGCTTTTCTAGATGTTCGACCTTTGATGGCATTTTCGAATTAATAGCTAACATAAAGGCTAAAAACATTCCAATTGGAATAGTTACTTCAAGATGTAAATATGAAATAGTTATTGATGCTTGTTTACAAGGCTTCATTAACCAATTTGATTCAGTTGTATGCTCTGATGATACAACTCTTCATAAACCAAATGCAGACCCATTGTGGAGGGCTATGGAAAAAATGAATGCAAATCCATCAGAGACTATATATATTGGCGATACTGTTTTTGATGGAAGGTGTGCAAAAAGTGCAGGGGTTAAGTTTGCATTAGCTGTGTGGGGTTCTAATAATGCAGAAAATATTGATGCAGACTACTATTTAAAGAAGCCATCTGAGCTACTTAAAATAATATAAGGATTTCACTAATATTCTCATAACACTAAATAGTATTATCACTTTCATTAGGAGTGTCTAGCCGTCATCATTTAAATCGGTGTAGGCACTTTTTTCCTTCTAAATAGCTCCAATCGCTACCCTTTTCATATTGCTTATGTAGTATCAGTCCGCTGCCAAGCCAGCCATGTTTAGTATGTTCCAAGGTTTATTGTAATTGGGCTGGAAAAAGAAATCAACAAATGCCAGCTCATCTATCGTCATTTTATTTTGTATTACCACTGATATTGTATTAATAGACTGTGTCAAATCTGCTTTGGATAAAATCTGCGCCCCAAGTACAACTCTAGACTCACTATCAAAAACCACCTTTAGCATAACTTCCTCATAAGTCGGCATAAACTCTGGTCTATAATTGTCTTTAACTGTTATAGTTTTTACACAAATATTCAAAGACTTTGCTAAAGCTTCTGTGAGTCCTGTAGCAGCACAGTTTAGGTCGTAAATCTTTATACCTGAGGTTGCTTGAGTCCCCATATACTTTGTAGTTGGTTTTACAAGGTTCCTTGCAATTAGAGTTCCCATTCTCACTGCATTTGTGGCTAGTGGAATATACTGATGTTCCCCTGTTGGATTATAAATTACTGCACAGCTATCTCCTGCTGCAAAAACGTCCTTCACACTTGTTTGCATGTATTGGTCAACAAGGAGTGCCCCATTGGGTAGCATATCAAGCTTACCTTTAAACAGGCCTGTGCTAGGTTTAAAACCGATACTCAGAATAACCAAATCGGCCTCATAGCTGGCTTTATTGGTTATTACTCTCGAAACCTTATTATTTCCCTCAAACTTATAGACTGTTTCGCCTAAAGCAAGTCTAATCCCATGGTCTCTGAAGGTTTCTTCTGCTTTATCTGTGAACTCCTTATCAAAATACTTACTTAAGATTCGCTCTTCGGTATCAATTAAGGTCACATTTTTCCCTTGCTCTGCAAATGCTTCTACAAGCTCAACACCTATATACCCAGCCCCAACAACAACAATATTTTTTGCTGTTTTAGCACTCTCAATTATAACCTTTGAATGATCATAATTTTTTGATAGAAGTATGTTGTTCAGAGTTATCCCTTCAATATTTGGAACTATTGGCCAAGAGCCTGTTGTAACTATTAGTTTATCAAAGCTATCTAGAAACTGTGTATCACCCTCAAGGTCATTAACAAGCAGCGTCTTGTCGTCAAGATTAACCTCTAAAACCTCGTGCTTCATCTTTGTCTCAGCACCAAGCTCTTTTAGTTTCTGTGGTGAAGAATAGAATAGGCCTTGGGGATCTTTGACAACTCCTCCTACGTATAGTGCAATACCACAGGAAAGGAAGGAGATATTATCGTTCTTCTCATAAACAGTTATTTGTGCATCACCGTATAACTTGGCTATATTATTAATAGCAGCTGTTCCGGCATGTGTACATCCAATAATGACAACCTTCATAGTCCACCTCCATTGGGAACTTACAAATTCTCAACGCTCCACATTTTACTTCCTTTTTTGCCATTTTTATTTTTATACATCTTCATATCTATTTCATGTATAAATTGATCGATGCTTATATCACTATTATTATATGTTCCACTAGCGCAACTATATTTAATTCGATAAGGCTTAACACCCTTGTTGTTAAACTTATCAACCATTTTTGACATTTTCTTAATTAATTCATTTACTTCCAGTGTGGAAACACCATAAATTAAAACAAGGAACTCATCCCCACCCATACGAATAACAATACCATCCTCTGAATAAACCTTTTGCAGTAATCTAACAAATACTTTAAGTGCATAGTCACCTTCAGAGTGTCCATAAGAATCATTAATGTTTTTAAAGTAATCTAAGTCTATCATCACAACTGAAAAATCAGAAACTGGTTTCCTAACGTGTGCATCAAGACATTTTTTTAATACCAATCTATTTCTAGCTCCTGTAAGTGAATCTCGATATAACTCCCTTTGTTGAATTACAATAAACATTAATATTACGGTAAAGGTACTACTACACCAGATAAACCTAGTTTCATTTGCGAAAAACTGGATTAGTACAAGTGTACTAGTTATTATACTTATCGTAACTATATATACAAATTCAAAATTAATAAGCATTTTTTTGCACTTATATATCACAAAAGCGCTATATACTAAAAAAATTAAGCTTATCAAAAATGGTACTGTATATTGTGTTGTCCTTATGCTTTCACTGAACATTTGTGACTTTAAGGAGAAAATAGCAGCTATAGCATTTAGACAAATAAGAACAGCAAAAATAGCCTTTGCTGACCTAACAATTTTAAATGGAGTGGAAAAATAGTTACATACGAATTGTAAAAATAGATAAGCCAAAAGAGGTGAAAGTGCAAAGATTAGGCCTCCAATAACCCGAGGAAAAATCAAAGCTATACTATCTATTTCAACTATAAAATTGAATGTTACTTTAAGGGCTATAAGTATTAGGTTCAAAGATAAGGAAATTAGATATATTTTATTAATATTAGATTTTCTGTCTAGTACACTATATGCATACATCCAAAAAAGTAACGAAATGATAGCAGCGATAATATTCACCTGTTGATGAACTAAAATTGGCATAAATCATAACTCCTTAATACATTGCTTTATTTTACTAAATATAATAGCATTTTACATTAAACTTCAAAAATATTCAAATAAAATAAAATAATTACATCATAAATATATGTCGGCAAATTTTTAAGATAGCATAAGACTTTTGTATAGTTTCATATATTTTTCTGCTTCTAGCTCCATCTCAAGACCTATGCTTGCATTTGCCAATAACAAATATATTTCTGGCCGTAGGGGATCTTTTGCAAGAGCATCCTTAAGAAGAGTTATTGCATTTATAAAATGTTTTTTATTAATCATGTCCTGGGCCAGCGTTATTAAGTTATCCTTGGTGGACTGTATATCCTGTTTCATCATTTGATTAAGCACAGTTCTCACTTTATCGGCAGTAAAAGGCTTTTGAAGATATGCAACTGCACCAAGCAGCGTACATTCTACCGCATTCTTTACTGTACCATATGCAGTAATTATAATAACAGGAGTGTTTATTCCCTTTTCCCTAATCTGTTTTAAAACTTCTGTACCACTAAAATTAGGCATCTTTATATCTAAAAATGCTAAATCGAATCTCTCCTTATAAAATATCTCAAGGGCCTCATGTCCATCTGAAGCTGTTTTCACCTCATGACCCTCGAGTTGTAAGCATTTTGTCAATAACATCCTAATATTTTTTGTATCATCAACGATTAATACCTTCATTTTTTTAGTCCATCCTTACAATTTTATATGGGTTACCCCATTATATTAATTACAGAATCAGGTACATCTGCATAAACCGTGATAGGTCTAGTAGTTAATTCCTTTCAAGAAATATCTGATTTAACTACAGGAACAGTAAACGTAAATATACTTCCACTGTCCAGTTCACTTTTAACCCATATTTCGCCTTTATGTGCACTTATAATCTCCTTAGCCACTGAAAGACCTAATCCTGTGCCTCTTACCTCAATATCTCTTCCATTGACCTGAACAAATTTATCAAATATTCTCTCAATGAATTGAGCAGGTATTCCTGCACCAGTATCCTTAACCGATACCAATATATTTTTGCCTTTCTTTACTGCACTGACTGTTATGAAATCTCCTGCGTTTGTATACTTTAAGGAATTACTTAATAAATTGTTCATAACCCACTGTATTTTATCGAAATCAACTTGTACTGTCGGCAAATCTTCATTCATCTCATTTATAAGATTAATATTTCTCTTTTGTGCGATATCAAAGAACATTTTCATCGAGGACTCAACAATAGCATTAATTGAACATGGAGCAAAGCTGTATACTGCACTTCCCGATTCGATACGTGAGAGCTCTAGGAGCTCATTTACTAGTTCTGAGAGCTTTTCACCATCTTCTTTTAAAGAATTAATAACCTCTTTTTGCTCATCATTTACCTCCCCCATAGATCCTTCTGATAGCATACTTGCTGCCATAATTATAGATGTCAGAGGAGTTTTAAACTCATGAGAAATAGTAGCAATAAATTCAGTCTTCACCTTCTCCAATTCTTTAAGCTCTGTAACATTTTGCAGTGCAACAATAATACCTTTATTCTTGCTTTCAGTATCCTTGAACATTGTTATTACCACATTAAAATAATAATCTTGTTCCTTTTTAATTCGTAATATTTTTTCCCTATGCTCATCATTCTGTTCAACCAAACTGCTTATCTGGTCAAAAATCTCGCTATTTCTAATAACTTCAAGATAATGCTTTCCTATCGTTTTAGACTCCATTACTTCAAAGAAATCTTCACAAGCTTTATTTATTAATATTATTTTATAATTTGTGTCAAGCACCAAAAGTGGATCAGATATGCTTTTTACAATAGCAACTGACTTGTTTTTCTCACTCATCAAAGTGCCAAGTGTACTTTTCTCGTATGTTTGTAGTCGTTTTGTCATTTCATTAAATTCTTTTGCCAATTTATTAGTTTCATCATTTGAATTAATTATAATCTGCTGATTAAGCTCTCCAGCCTTAACTCTACTAATACTTTGCGTTAAAATTTGCAGCGGTTTTAAAATTCTACTCGCATAAAATTTCGCCATTATAAAACCACCTGTTACAGCTAAAGCAGATATTAGCAAAATCGTACTCATATATTCTTTTGTCTGTTTAGTTGCATGTTGTTTACTAGCTAGCATGGCCTTTTCATTTAGGGTACTCAGGTCTTTCACATTCTGTGTAACTTTTATAAACTGTGGCATAACCGTATTATTATAAAAAACTGAAGCTGCATCTACTCCTTGTGTATTTTTTATTTCCTGCAATTCGGAAAAAAGCTTGGAAAAAACATTATAATTAGCTTGTATTTTATCTACTAAATCTTGTTCGCCCATCTCAGTCACATTAGTATCTTCAACATTAAACCATTTTAAAAAATCATTGGTATTCTGAGAAAATTGGTCAATACCCTTTCGTTTATCAACATTTATATATATTAGTATTGCACTATCCTGTCGTTCGACAGCCTCTATCATCTTTGTGGCGGCACTAATACTCTTATAGTTGTCTGTCATAAGATTATCCACTGCTGCTTCTATTTTATATAGATTTACATATCCTACAATACCTACAATAGCTATAAGTATAACCAGCCCAACATAAATTATTGAAATTTTACCCTTTAGTGTTTTTAACAAATTGAACCCACCCTAAACTTTCATATATATCTATATAAAGTATAGAATCGTAAAAATTATTAGTCAAGAAATCATATTAATACTATTTGGAGCAAAACAGTGAAAACTCTATGACCCAGATAGATAAATTGATTAGGCAGTAATAAATAAGCATGGTAATGCTTATCATAATAAAATCTCGTACTTTTGAAAAGGCCTGTCCGGGTACTATAATAGGTTAATGGCTGGGGCATACACAAAACAGAGTTCCAAGCAAACTGGCAATTTAGGGTGTTCTACGCCCTTGAATGGAGGCTTTTATGATAGTTCTTATAGTAATAACTGTAACATTATTTTTATATCTCGGGTACGTACTAATTTATCCCGAGAAATTTTAGATAGGGAGAATAAAATTTATATGGACATTTTACAAATTGTTATCACAGTGGCTTTAATGGTTGCTTTATCTATTCCATTAGGAACTTATATTTATAAAATCATTACTCAAAAAGCATGCTTTATTGATCCTGTGCTTGATAGAGTTGATATTTTTATATATAAACTTACAGGAATAAATAAAAATCAAGAAATGAATTGGAAACAATATATGTTTTCACTTTTAATACTCAATACCTTTTTAGCAGTAGTACTTTACTTTATTCTTAGATTTCAAGGAAGCTTGTTTTTGAATCCCAATAACATAAATGGAATGTCACCTGCTCTTGCATTTAATACTGCTATAAGCTTCATCACTAACACAAATCTTCAGGATTACAGTGGTGAGACAGGTGTTTCATATCTATCTCAGATAATATTAACCTGCTTCATGTTTATTGCTCCAGCAACAGGGCTTGCTGCGACAGCAGCCTTTTTGAGAGGAATAACAGGAAGTAAAGCTGGTCTTGGAAACTTTTTTGTGGATTTAACTCGTTTTACTACCAGGCTGCTACTCCCATTTTCAGTAATAATAAGTATATTTTTAGTTTGGCAAGGTGTTCCACAAACCTTTTCCCCAAATCAAACTATTACTACTATTGAAGGGACTTTACAGAGAATTGCTCTCGGTCCAGTTGCCTCATTAGAATCAATAAAGAATTTCGCCTCTAATGGCGGTGGGTTTTTCGCAGCAAATTCAGCACATCCCTTTGAAAATCCAAACCCAATAACAAATTTAGTCACCATCATTTCACTTGGGTTAATTGCAACTGCCCTGGTATTTGCATTTGGAAAAATGATTAAAAACAAAAAACAAGCAGCAGTGATTTTCCTTTCAATGATAGTTTTATTTGTAGGGAGTATAGCCTTGACTTATTACGCAGAGCTTCAGGGAAATCCTCTATTACAGAAGGCAGGCCTTTCGCAGTCAATGGGTAATATGGAAGGCAAGGAGATAAGATTTGGTATAGCACAATCCTCTCTTTTCACTGCCACAACCACAGCTTATCAAGTAGGTGCGGTAAGTTCCATGCATGACTCCTTAACTCCTTTAGGAGGAGCAGTTGCACTTTGGAACATGATGCTTCAAACTGTTTTTGGAGGTAAGGGCACAGGATTTATTTATATAATAATGTACGCCATCCTCACAGTATTTTTATGTGGTCTTATGGTTGGCAGAAGCCCTGAATTTTTGGGAAGAAAAATTGAAGGGAAAGAAATTAAGATGGTGGCAATTGTTATCCTGATTCACCCCCTTCTCATTTTGATACCTACCGCATTAGCACTTGTACTACCACAAGGTGTGGCAGGCATTAGTAATCCAGGTTATCATGGCTTTAGTCAGGTTTTGTATCAATTCACTTCAGCTGCCGCCAATAACGGCTCTGGCTTTGAGGGATTGGCAGATAATACTGTTTTTTGGAATTCTTTATCCGGTGTAATTATGCTATTGGGAAGATATATACCATTAGCAGCTATGCTTGCACTTGCTGGTTCAGTGTCCATCAAAAGAGCAGTACCTGTTACAGTAGGTACCTTTCGGACAGACAAAGCCATTTTCGGCATCATGCTTTTAGTAATAGTAATTATAGTCGGTGCTCTAACATTTTTCCCCGCACTAGCACTTGGACCTATTGCAGAGCACTTAACACTTAAACACTAATTGGAGGTCTATATATGAAGAAGGATAATAAAAAATGGATTAATAGCAATATTTTAAAGGGTGCTATTCTAGATTCATTTAGCAAGCTTAATCCAAAAAATTTAATAAAAAATCCAGTAATGTTTGTGGTAGAAATAGGTTGCAGCATTACACTTTTTCTAACCTTTTTCCCCAATGCTTTTAAGGATGATAGTAGCAGACTTTTCAACGGAATAGTAACAGCAATTTTATTTATTACAATTCTTTTTGCGAATTTCGCCGAATCTATAGCCGAGGGAAGAGGTAAGGCCCAGGCTGAAAGCATGAAAAAAACTAGACATGACACAAAAGCTAGAGTAATTAGCAAAAATGGCCAAGAAGCCTTTGTCAGTTCCTCTGAAATTAAAAAAGGCGATATCGTACTTGTTTATGAAGGTGAAACTATTCCAAATGATGGAGAAGTTGTAGAGGGTACTGCCTTTGTAGATGAGTCTGCAATTACGGGAGAATCTGCTCCAGTTTTAAAAGAAGTAGGTGGCGATTTTAGCTCTGTTACAGGCGGAACAAAAATAAAAAGCGATAGCTTAAAAATACGAATTACTGCTACTCCAGGTGAATCTTTTCTAGATAGAATGATTAGTTTGGTTGAAGGTGCAGCAAGACAGAAAACACCTAATGAAATAGCACTTACTACTGTTTTAGTTAGTCTTACTATGATTTTTCTAATAGTTGTAGCCACCTTGTATCCTATGACAAGATATACACATGTACAAATTCAAATATCAACATTAATTGCATTGCTTGTATGCCTTATACCTACAACAATAGGAGGTCTTCTATCTGCTATTGGAATAGCTGGTATGGATAGAGTTACCCGCTTTAATGTAATAGCTATGTCAGGTAAAGCAGTTGAAGCATGTGGCGATATAGATACTATGATTCTAGATAAAACAGGTACTATAACTTTTGGTAACAGAATGGCTTCAGAATTTATTTCTGTGGGCAACTCCACACCTGAGAACGCTACCAGATTTTCACTAATTTCATCACTGAAGGATGAGACTCCAGAAGGACGTTCTATTGTTGATTTAGCAACTAAGTTTGGCATAAATGTAGATACTCTAGAATATCAAAATGCTATTGGTCTAGATTTTACCAGTCAAACCAGAATGAGTGGACTAGACTTACCAAATGGAGTCAAAGTAAGGAAAGGTGCTACTGAAGCAGTTATAGCCTTCGTTAAAGCATTAGGTGGAGAAATTCCAGACGATTTAAATAATATTGTTCAAAATATTTCGAAACAAGGTGGAACTCCATTAGTTGTGTGTGTCGACAAGGAAATTACAGCGGTTATACATTTAAAGGACACAATCAAGCCCGGTCTTGTTGAGCGATTCAATCGATTGCGTGAAATAGGTATCAAAACCATTATGTGTACAGGTGACAATCCTTTGACAGCAGAAACCATTGCTCGCGAAGCAGGGGTTGATGAGTTTGTGGCTGAATGTAAACCCGAGCAGAAAATAGAAGTAATTAAAAGGGAGCAAGCTTTGGGAAAGCTTGTAGCTATGACAGGTGACGGAACTAATGACGCTCCAGCTCTTGCTCAGGCGGATGTGGGGCTAGCGATGAATAGCGGTACTCAAGCTGCTAAGGAAGCAGCAAATATGGTTGACCTTGATTCTGACCCAACAAAAATTATTGAAGTAGTTGAGATAGGGAAACAGCTTCTTATCACACGTGGATCATTAACCACCTTCAGTATTGCAAATGATGTAGCAAAATACTTTGCAATTATTCCTGCTATGTTTACACTTGCTATTCCACAAATGAATGTACTTAACATAATGGGACTCACCTCTCCAAATAGCGCAATTCTCTCTGCTTTAATATTTAATGCAGTTATTATCCCGGCACTCATTCCAATTGCTATGAGAGGAGTGAAATACAAACCTATGTCGGGGGATTTGCTATTGGCTAAGAACATTCTTATATATGGGCTTGGAGGTATCATTGTACCTTTTGTAGGGATAAAGCTAATTGATTTATTAATCAATCCTTTGCTTAGGGCTTTAAATCTGGCTTAATTACCTAGTCACAGAAAATTGTCACTATTATCAGTAAATTGGAGGAACAAAAACATGAAAACAATAATTAATGCAATAAAGATGAGTATTATGATGGTAATATTATGTGGATTTATATATACCTTCTCAATTACAGGTTTGGGTCAGCTGCTTTTTAATCACCAAAGTAATGGCAGTCTTACCTCTTATAATGGTACCCAAGTGGGATCAGAGTTATTAGGTCAAAAATTCAGCGACCCAAGATATTTTCATGGTAGGGTAAGTGCATATAACTATGACACATATAAAAAAGAGACTTCAAATAATTTTACTTTGGGTTCAGGTTCTGAAAACCTAGCTGTATCAAACCCAGCCCTAGTCCAAAGAGTAGAAAGTGATCTTAATGAATTTATCAGTTCTCACCCAAATACAAACGCAAATGATATTCCAACAGATTTGCTTACTAGCTCAGGCTCGGGTCTAGATCCACACATTAGCCCTCAAGCTGCTAAAATCCAGGTTCCTGCCATAGCTAAAGCAACAGGCCTCACCGTAGATAAGCTTAATACTATAATAACTGACTGTACTGAAGGTCGATCCCTTGGAATTTTCGGAGAAGTACGTGTAAATGTATTGAAAGCAAATATCGAGATAAAAAAGCTCCTTGATAGTTAATAATCATTAGCTATCAAATGTATATCAATATTATTTAGCTTTCTTATTAATCTATTTACTGTAGAACCACGAAGGAGTTTTTCAATTTTGGTTCTCTTTGGGTAACCGATGAAAATCTGTGTAATGTGCTTTTCATTTGCCCATTTTGCCAACTCCCCAGAAACACTTTTACCCTCAAGGGTAGTTGTTTCAGCACCTAATTGATTTGCAAGCTGAAAGTGTGTGTGCAGCATTTGCTCTTCCTTTAGAGATGTTTTCTTTGCAAAATGATTTGTACAGTCCACAGATACGACATGCCATTCGCATTTGTATCGATTTGCAAGCCTTGCACCTCTGCGAATAAGCTTCTTTGCAGTTATACTAGGACTTATGCAAACCATGATTCTTTCTACAGTTCTCCAATTATCCCGAATGCCTTCCCTCTTCATGTATTCAGATAGGTCTTCATCCACCTCTTCTGCAATTTCTCGCAGTGTCAATTCTCTTAACGCATTTAAGTTTCCCTTCCTAAAAAAATTCTTTAGTGCTTGCGGAACCTTATTAAGGTCATAGATATTACCTCTACGCATTCGGTTTTGCAACGCATCTGGTGTTAAATCAATTACTACAACCTCATTGGCATGCTGTATTATATAATCTGGAATTGTTTCATTAACCTTTATACCTGTTATCTGAAAAACAACATCATTTAGACTTTCAAGGTGTTGAATATTTAGTGTTGTTAGTACATTAATCCCTTTGCACAGTATTTCTTCAACATCCATATACCTTTTTTTATTTTTAGAGCCGGGTACATTTGTATGAGCAAGCTCATCAATTAGCACTGTTCGTGGATTTCTAGCAATAATTTTCTCTGTGTCCATCTCTTCCATTGTTATATCGTTGTATACAATTTTCTTTTTAGGGATAATATCTAGCTCACCAATCTGACTATCTGTTTCTGCTCTTGTATGAGATTCTACGTACCCTATAACAACATCCTGCCCATATTTTTTCCTTCTGTTTCCCTCATTCAGCATGGTATATGTCTTCCCCACTCCAGGAGCATAGCCAATAAATATTTTTAAATTTCCTCTGTCTTGTTTGTTACATATTTCTAGAGCTTGATCAGGAGATAATCTTCCCTCTGCTTTTTCCATATACTTATTTTCCCTCTCAAATTTTCTGATATTTTATATACATTATACTACTAAACATAAACGTAATAAACGTAAACCTTTTGTTACAACTTGGTTATTTCTGGGTATATTTATATCGAATTAGTTTTTAACAAACTTAACACAATTGAGTAGAAACTTCATCTGACCAATCTCTTCTTTATCTTATAGAAGAATTAAATTAATAGTAACCGCTAATACGGGCTTTTGAAAATTGAATTTTTTGTCCAAGCGGAGCGAAAGGAATGTGAGTTGTTATGAAAAATAAATCAATTAATAAAATCGCAATTGTAGGCACAGGTTTTGTGGGCTCTACAACCGCTTATACGCTGATGTTGAGTGGTCTCGTTTCAGAAATTGTATTGATAGACCTTAATGCGAGAAAAGCTGAAGGCGAAGCTATGGATATGAACCATGGGATGCCTTTTGTAAGGCCAGTTAAAATATATAGTGGTGATTACCCAAACTGTAAGGATGCAGATATTGTTGTTATAACTGGTGGTGCAAATCAAAAACCTGGTGAAACCAGAATGGATCTCGTTAACAAAAATACAGCGATTTTTAAAGATGTAATTGGAAGTATAGTAAAGTATAATACTGAATGTATCCTGCTAGTTGTAACCAACCCTGTAGATATTCTTACATACGTAACCTATAAGCTGTCAGGCTTCCCTAAGAATAGGGTTATTGGCTCTGGAACAGTTTTGGATTCGGCTCGCTTTAAATACATGATTGGTGAACATATGGGTATTGATCCACGAAACGTGCATGCTTATATCATTGGAGAACATGGCGATACTGAAGTCCCAACCTGGAGTCTTGCTTCTATCGCGGGAGTATCAATGGATGATTACTGTAAGGAATGCAATGGCTGTAATAATGACAACTTTAAGAATGAAACTTTCGAAAATGTAAAAAATGCTGCATATGAAATCATTGATCGAAAAGGTGCAACTTACTATGCAGTGGCCTTGGCAGTTAAAAGAATTGTGGAGGCAATTGTTCGAAACGAAAACTCCATTATGACTGTGTCCAGCCTACTTGAAGGTGAATATGGCTTGAATGATATTTGCCTCAGCATCCCTAGTCAAATTAATTCAAATGGAATTGAACGAATTATCAAGGTTCCATTAAGTGAAGAAGAAACTAGACTGCTGGGTAAGTCAGCAGATTCCCTGAAGAAGGTAATCAGTGGTTTGAATCTCTAAACTGATTAATTTAACTCTTCCTGTTCTCGCTTATTTAAAAATCATGTCTTACTAGGAGGAAGGTTCAGCCAATAATGGTCTTATTAGTTGGTTCTAACAACAAAGTATGGCATGATTTTTCATCACTTCAAAATTCGTTTTAAGATTTCGTGATCCCTCAGAGTTTGTTTAGCCTTCACTCTGTTTTCTTCGACATGCAGATAAGTGTATCTATTGGGTTTGATTGTTGGTGCTAAATCAATTGCCTTTTCAAAATCATCAGCCTTCAATTGCAAGGTTTCCACATAATCAAAAAATCCTGTCTCACTTAAGAATTTCTCAATTCTCTCAAATCTATGCTGCTGGACTATACTCATAAGAAGTGTAGAAATACCGACTTGTATTCCATGTAGCTGCGGCTTTTCAAGTATTTTGTCCAATGCATGTGAGATAAGATGCTCACTTCCACTTGCTGGGGCACTGTTGTCTGCTATTTGCATAGCAATCCCACTCATTGTCAAAGAATCAACCATTTCCTTAAGAAAAAATTCCTCCGTTACTTTTGTATATGGCATCCTTACAATGCTATTAACTGATTTTTTGGCCAACATTGCTGCAAAATCATCTACCTTCGCTGCTTTGTGTTGCTCTTCAAAATACCAATCATATACTGCAGTTATTTTTGAAACAATGTCGCCTAAGCCTGAATATATGAACTTCATTGGAGCATTTTTAATTACATCTATATCTACAATTATTCCAAACGGCATCGCTGCATGTACTGATGTTCTTCTTCCATTAATTATTAGAGAACACCCAGAGCTGGAAAATCCGTCATTAGATGTAGAGGTAGGAATACTTATAAACGGAAGATTCTTCAAAAACGCTATATATTTAGCAGTATCTAGCACCTTTCCACCGCCTACTCCAATTATGGCATCAGTATTAGCTGGTATTGAAAACGCCTTTGGTATAAGGTTTTCAATCTTGATATCATCAAAGTCATAGGTTTCAAGAAGTGTTAAGGCAGCTCTTGAATTGATAGAATCCATTATTTTTTTCCCAAACAGCTCACGAATTCCCTCTCCAAATAGAATTACTACCTTTTTGATACCTGCTCTCTCAATATATGAGCCTACCTTTCCAAGTATCTTACTATCTACTTCCATTATTGTAGGAATTTCAATCCTGTGTATCGCAGTACCCATTTTACCCTCCAAGGCCTCAATGTACCAACTGAATCGTCCTATCCATTGGATTTAATTTTATTATATATATCAAGCTTTTCAATAAGTATGGGGCCGTTGCAAAACTAATTATCTTGTTTGCAACCTTCCCTTTTTTATTATCATTCACTTCGTGAGTATCAAAGTCGTATTAGCGTTATTCTAGCCAGCCTTGCTGTACCATATGCTTTTCCACCTCATTAAATTTGTTAAAAGGTACAAAAGGTATGTTCTCAGCACTTAGCAGCACTTTCAAATCATTTCTAGCAAAAGCACAATCTGCTGCCTTTGCAGCACCTATATCAGGCTCACTATCACCTGCAAAATATACTTTTGAATATTCTTGCTTTAATGTTAGTATGACCTTTGCTTTGTCCACTCCCCATATTTGTGAGTAAAATTCGCTTTGGGGGTCTGGGAGTATCTGTATCCCTCTATTTTTATATACTCCCTCCATTGAAATGACCGTAACGTGTTTTATCTTAAAATGTTCCAGCAACTTTTTGATATAATATGATGTTCCAGCACTTAATATGAAAAAATCCCCACCACAGCTCTCAACCTTTTTTATAAAGTTCATTGCATTCGGGTCAAGAGGTAGTTCAATAATGTCCTCCAAGATTTCTTCTTCAGTTCTGTCCATCGCACCGAATATTTTATTTAGAAACTCAATATTTATTTTTTTTGTTTTTTTCCATTCATCGTAATATCCCCATGACCAATCCTTTAGGTACTTGTCCATTACGATGTGGTAAAAATCTCTGTCTGTTAGTGTACCATCAAAATCTGATACAAAAGCAAATTTCTTCATGTACTCCTCCAAGCTTCAAAATTAGTACAACTAGAGTTTAGGTGAGTTAAAATCCCATCTGAACTCTAGTCTTCTTTATCAGGTGTTGCCCCTTCTTGGCGGCATTTTTTTATCCCGTGGTGTGCTACTAAATGGTTTTTTATTTTGTACTACTCTTTTGTCCTGCGATGCATTATTCTGTGTTGATTTATTCTGTGATCCAGCGTTATTGCGTGAAAATCCATTCTGCGACCCACTAGAATTCTGTGTATTATTTGATGTTCTGCTCTGTGAATTATTCTGCATCGATCTATTCTGAGATGCTTTATTCTGTGATGTCCTATTCTGCGGTACAATAGTATGAGGTGTTCTTTTTTCAGCACTTTTTACTGTAGTCGGTGCAGAATCACGTAATGAGAATTTATGATTTTCTACAACAGGAATCTTTTTCCCAATTAATTTTTCGACACCCTTAAGATACTTTTTTTCATCCTCATCACAAAAGGTTATTGATACACCCTCAAGCCCAGCTCTGCCAGTACGTCCAATACGATGTACATAAGTTTCTGGTGAATCAGGTAAGTCAAAGTTAAAAACATGAGATAGCTTATCAATATCTATTCCACGAGCAGCAATGTCAGTTGCTACTAATACTCTTATCTTTTTTTCTTTGAAGCTATTCAAGGCATACTGACGTGCTCCCTGTGACTTGTCTCCATGTATTGCCTGTGTTTTGATTCCTGCAGTGATAAGAGCCTTGGCTACCCTATCTGCCCCATGTTTTGTCCTAGTAAATACAAGTGCTGACTCAACAGCTTTATCCTTTAAAATACTAACTAGCAGAGTTCTCTTGTCTTTTTTATCAACGAAATAAACAGATTGCTCAATAGTGTCCACAGTTGATGAAACTGGGGTTACTGAAACCTTTACTGGATCTCTAAGCAAATTATTAGCAAGCTTTTCAATCTCGCTTGGCATTGTTGCAGAAAATAAAAGTGTCTGTCTGTTTTTAGGCACTAACTTAATTACTTTCTTTACGTCCTGTCCAAACCCCATATCTAGCATTCTATCTGCCTCATCGAGAACAAAACACTTTACATATTGTAAATCAATATATTTTTGGTTAATGAGATCTAGAAGTCTTCCTGGTGTTGCAATTAGCACATCTACACCCGCCTGCAGCTTGTCTGTTTGTGGTCTTTGAGCCACTCCACCAAATACTACACAATTTTTTATGTTTGTGTATCTACCATATGCTTCAAAACTCTCCATTATTTGTACTGCCAGTTCCCTTGTAGGTGTCAGTATTAGTGCTCTGATTGGTCTAACTTTCTTAGTATTTATAGGTTCACTAGATAGTATTTGTAATATTGGCACTGCAAATGCAGCCGTTTTACCTGTTCCAGTTTGTGCGCACCCTAGCAAATCTCTTCCCTCAAGTATTGGCGGTATTGCCTGTTCCTGAATGGGAGTGGGAATTTCATATTTTTCATATTCTACAGCCTTCAAAATAGGTTCTATTAAATTCAGTTCTTTAAATAGCATTAATTTCTCCTTATTAAATCATAAATAATTTCTTTACCATCCTATATGATATCATACTTATTATATGTTATTTTTAATTTTTTTAAAAAAGTATTACAGTACTTTTCTATTGTCATGCCTTATTATTGTATGTTTTTACTAGAAATATTTAAAAAAGGTTATAAACAGTAAATAAAGATTGCAAAACTTGCAAATAATATCTATTATTATATAGTGTATAAAATTATTAGAGCAAAGGAATAAAAATGGAAAATTTAAGTTTTAAGGATCTCAACCTTTCAAATGAAGTTCAAAAAGCAATAACTGATATGGGATTTGAAGAGGCAACACCTATTCAATCTCAGTCAATTTCCCACATTCTCGATGGTAAGGATTTAATAGGTCAAGCTCAAACTGGAACAGGAAAAACTTGCGCCTTTGGAATACCTGCTATTGAAATGATTCAACCTGAAATAGAATCTATTCAAGTATTAGTGCTCTGTCCAACAAGAGAGCTAGCAATTCAATCGTCTGAAGAGCTTAAAAACTTAATAAAATACAAAGACGGAATAAGAATTCTTCCTGTATATGGTGGTCAACCAATTGACAGACAAATCATGGCCTTAAAGAAGCGTCCACAGATTATTATTGGAACTCCTGGTCGTGTAATGGACCATATGAGACGAAGAACATTAAAGCTAGAAAACCTAAAAATGATAGTTTTGGATGAAGCCGATGAAATGCTAAACATGGGCTTCAGAGAAGATATAGATACTATTTTGGAAAAAGTTCCTGGCGAAAGGCAGACAATATTATTTTCTGCTACAATGTCAAAGGAAATTCTTGATATAACTAAAAAGTACCAAAAAAATCCTATTCACATCAAGGTTACTCATAAGGAACTGACAGTTTCTAACATAGAGCAGTATTATCTTGAGGTAAAAGAAGCTGCTAAACTAGAGGTTTTAGCAAGATTGATTGATACTAATGAGTTCAAACTATCACTAGTCTTCTGTAACACCAAAAGGAAAGTTGATGAGCTCAAAACAAGTCTTCAATCAAGAGGTTTTGCCGCTGAGGCCCTTCATGGAGATATGAGACAAGAGCAAAGAGATAAGGTAATGACAATGTTTAGGAAGGGCAATATTGATATACTTATTGCCACCGATGTCGCTGCTAGAGGCATTGATGTTGACGATGTTGAAGCTGTTTTCAACTATGATTTACCAAATGATGAAGAATACTATGTTCATAGAATTGGTAGAACTGGTAGAGCAGGTCGGGCTGGAAAAGCATACACCTTTATAGCAGGTAGAGAAATATATAAACTAAAAGATATTCAAAGATATACAAAATCTAATATATCTTTAATAAAACCACCTAGTGTAAATGATGTTGAAGAAAAGAAAATGGCTAATATTCTTAAATCACTTAAGGAAAACTTAGCTAAAGATCAAATATCTAAATTTATTGGACATGTTGAAAAGTTTGTTGAAGATATAAATTCTGATTCTTCTGATCCTGACGAAAGCTTTGTTACATCTCTTGATGTCGCTGCTGCATTGCTTAAGTTGTATACAGATCAGACCGGAACTCAGATAAACACAGTAACCGATATTGACGATGCTTCAGGCTTCACTGCTGAAGGTGATATGGTTAGATTCTTCATCAACATTGGTAGTGAGAGCCAAATTCAACCTAAACATATAATTGAAAGTATTTGTGAATCAACAGGAATTCCAGGTAAAATGGTTGGTTCAATTGATATTTTTGATAGATATTCTTTCGTTGAGGTTCCAAAGGAATTCGCTCCGGAAGTACTGAAATCTATGAAGAACTATACAATAAAAGGAAAAAGAATTAATATAGAAAAATCTAATGCACGAAAGAAAAGTGGCCATGGTGGTCACACGCCAAGCCGTGGTGGTCCTGGTCCATCAAAAAGGAAACCAAGTTTTTCAAATAACAATAAACCATATAAGAAAGATTAATATTAGCCCAAAAGCTGTGAACAATTTGAATTGTTCACAGCTTTTTTATTTTTCTACATAAAAATCTATTTTCTCCCCTCATTCTTAATTTTTTTTGATATAATGTATATGTATCATATTACAAAAATATAGTTTTAATCACTAATGGAGGAAGTATGATTGACCTTGAACTACTTAGATCATGTGGAGTTATAAAAAAATATAATACTGATGCAGTCATTACTCTTGAGGGTGAAAAGGGTCAGGAAATGTTTTTCATCCTTTCTGGAAAAGTAGGTGTATACTTAAATACCTTTACAGATGATGCTATCAAAGTTACTGAACTGCTTACCGGTGAAATTTTTGGTGAGATGAGCTTGTTGGAAGATCTTCCTCGTAGTGCAACAGTTATTGCACTTACGCCAATAAATGTTCTTGTTATTGATAAAGACCATTTTGAGCTTTTTATTAGCCGCCAGCCAGAAATGGCCTTCAAAATAATGAAAGCATTAAGTGCGCGTCTTAGAACCGCAAATAGTGCTTTACTTAAAACAGAAAATCACTCAGAGATAACAGTACCCACCACCAATGAAGAGCCATTAAAGGGTGAGCCAAATCTTACAGTTAAGGCCTTATTCCCAGAAGAACATAAAACTTATGACTTAGTTCAAAGTTTTGATAGCTCAGAATACATATTTGATAAAGTTGTGCCTTGTCCTATTTGTGGTACTAAATTTATGACTCATGGGCAGAAAATTTCAAAGTTAAGATCCAAGGGTATGGATAATGACTTGCGTAGAAGATATGAAAATATTGACCCACTATGGTACAACGTTTGGACTTGTCCAGAGTGTTATTACTCAAATTATTATCATGAATTCCCTAGTATAGCACAAGCAAAGCACAAATTAATTTCTAGTAAAATCAAGTCTATTTTAAATGGTGAAAAGCTTAGCATTGTCAAGGATACAAACATAAATCAGCTCTTTATACAATATTATCTATTGTTGTCCTGTGCTATAGCTACTGGTGCATCTAATATGAAACTTGGTAAGATATGGATGAATTTGATGTGGTTGTACAGAGATTGTGAAGATGATGGGATGGCCAAAACAGCTTCAGCAACTGCTCTAAATTATTATCAAGAAGCATATCTAAAATGTGATTCTAATCTAAAACCTGAGGACGAACAGCAGCTTTGTATTATTCTAGCTGAATTATATATTGAAAATGACAGATCTGAAGATGCTTTTAAATATTTAATGATGGCTCGTAAGCAAAGTGGTGGGAGTAAAACATTCTCACAAATGGCGGAATTTAGAATTGATGAATTAAAAAACAAGAAATAAATTTTATACAAAAATTCAAATATATTATATAAAAAAATTGCTATAATTAATAAACTAAAAAAATTTAATTATGTAGTACTTACTGCATAAACAATAGAAAAACCGGATACCAATATTTATGATATCCGGTTTTTCTATTGTCCAAGAGTTCCTGTAGCTAAAAACAATCTAAGATATCTACCTTAATCAAATTACATTTACAACATATTTTTTTTGCTATTTGATAAGAATATGTTTGTGCTGCTTCTATAGTGGTAAATCTATAAATAAGTATTTATACTATCTCAGTTCGATTTTACTACTTTTCAGGTTATAAGCTGTATATTTTAAATAAGGAGGAATTTTTATAATGTCAAAAGATTTTTATGCTGCCATAAAAGATAGGCGTACTATCTATGGAATCAGTAAGGAGACTCCAGTTACAGAGGAAAGAATTCATGAAATCGTTAATTATGCAGTATTGCATACTCCTTCTGCTTTTAATAGCCAAAGTGCTAGAGTTATTGTATTACTTGGGGCAAGCCATGATAAATTATGGGATATTACTAAGGAAGCTTTAAGAAAAATTGTTCCACCAGCAAATTTTTCTTCTACAGAGGAAAAAATAAATTCCTTCCGTAGTGGTTATGGTACTGTTTTATATTTTGAAGATAATTCAGTAATAGAATCACTACAGCAGCAATTTGTTCTCTATAAGGATAACTTCCCAATTTGGTCATTAGAATCAAACGGAATGCTACAATTTGCTATATGGAGTTCATTGGAAATAGAAGGTTTAGGTGCTTCATTGCAGCATTATAATCCACTAATTGATGATGACGTAAAGAAACAATGGAGTATTCCTTCCAACTGGAAGTTACTAGGTCAGATGCCCTTTGGCAAGCCAACTGCAGCACCTGATGAGAAGCAGTTCCAGCCAATTGAGGCGCGAGTTAAGTTTTTCAAATAATAGCTAACTGGCTCAATTTAAAAGCAATTGCTGAAATTGTAGGTGAAACACAAGTATTTTGCTGGCAAAGCGGCAGATCGTCGCAGTTTAAACCCGAGGCATGGATTCCGAGTTTGAACTGCCGGCAAAATGCAATCCCTTTACAATCTTCACTCGCGTGGCTTTTTTCTCAACCTCAAGCGTATGATGATCAAAATCATAGCCAAAAACAACACAAGCATCACAGAAGTTCCTGCAAGCGCAAATAACAAAGAATTCTTGTTTTCACTTACACTCTCCACTAACGTTGGTTTTTTCTCTGTAATTAGGCTATTTTGGAACTGATAGGACTTGGTTTTGCCGTCACTATCTATTAGCACACAATCTTTTATCAAATTCCAAACCATTTTTTCATTGCTGACAAGTTTATTTATCATCTTCAATGTATCCTCACTTGGTCCTGTCAAAACCAATATTGCTCTGTTTTCTGCATAAGGAGACTGAATTAACTGTAACGTTCCAATAGACCCAGCATACTCTGTTGAAAGAATTAACTTTTCATTTGTAAGGAACTCTGTCCCTTCCCCATTGTATTTAAAATAGAGCTTATCATTTATCTTTGGAATCAGGAAATTAGTCGATGGTGTTCCAGATGTGATAATGTTGTAATTTGCATCTTTCTCTGAAAATTCGCTAGCTTTACAAACTTTTAATTTTCCATAAGCATCAGCACTTTTCCCATATACAGATAATGTTCTACCTATTAAAGTCAGCTCACTTGAGGTTGGGTTATCGGATAGAATTAACAAAACATCATTTAAACTTCCAGCTTTCTGAAATGGCGCTGGCTTGTTTTCAAATTTAAGCTTTACATTATTTTCTGAAGGAAGATATATAGAAGAATCCTTTGTTATATATGCCCAAGGCATTTCATCCTGTCTCGTTGTACAAAAAATATCTGGAATCTCTAAATCAAAGGCAAACTTAATATTGCTTGCATATGTCCCAACAACATCAGCAGGCATAAAGAAAGTCAGCTCATCATTATCTGCTTTTTCCTGTGTCAATTTTTTACTTCCAATAGGGATATCTCCCCAATAAACGGTAAGCATAGACCGTTTGAAATCAAGATTCTTACTATATCTGAAGTTAATCGAAATCTTCCCATCAGCGGATAGTGTATAGTCCCCTGAAATTGGCAAGAACAATGTCTTAACTTGGTGGAAAGGCCCAACAAAATCAAAGCCTCCACCAGTTATTTCTTTCAGCGTATACTTGTTTGCTTTCATATCACTTAGTTTCATCGCATTGGCCTTGATATCAGCACTACCCTTTTTTACAAAAGTAACACTGCCTTTTTCCTGACTTACGCGGTCACTATCTGCCAACAGGTGGGCAGCCTCTATTAGGCATTCTGCATCATCAGAAACAATAATTAACAGTGGTTGATTTTTATCGTCCTTGGCGAACAAAATTAAGGCTTGTCCCTTTAGTTGATTCTTATATTGATCTATATATTTTTGTAATTCTGTCGGAGTATCTTTCGAAAGTCCTATAAAAATACGGTTCTTATAGGTCCCTATTTTCAAGTCATCCCAGGTTCCAACTGTAAGCTTATTATCTTCTCCAGTTTGCTTACTTAGATTTGACATAATAAACATTGCTGTTGCAACCTCCTCATTTTGAGAAGCATTTGCAACCTCTATTGCCGTGTAAATACCTGTGTTGTCTTCGGAGGACATAAATGGGTATGGATAATAATCAATTCGGTTATTATGTGCTTTAGTTTCATAGCCTACTTGTACACCGGATGCTTCGCTAATTGTAATCCAGTTTGCATCACCATTGTCATCAATACATCCCGCTTGATCATATAAACGTGCATACCCAGAAATTTCAAGATGGTTTGTTCTGTTTTCGGTATCATCATTTAATAAAGCTTTCGGAATAAGTACATATAAGGTTTTCAACTCGTTATTCTCGTATGAAATTTTACAGGAATAAAACGGTTGCTTATTTATAGAGAAGGTCACCGAACAAGGTAAATCTTTTATTAATTGACTCACTCTATATTCAATCTGAACGACAGCATACTTTGTGTCCCAATATAATGGGAGCGTGAAATAGAGTTCTGCTGAAGAATATATACCATGCAAGGTTTGCGATGACCCCCATATAAAATCTGATGTATATGTTGATTTAGGTAGCTTTGGTTTTTGATTTACAGGCTTATTAGCATCACTTAGCATATTTTCTACACTTGACATTAGTGCATCTTCAGAGGTAATGATTTCGGATGATGCCGCAGGAGTAGCTGTTTCCGAAGGAACTGTAATCGAAGCCATATAAACACTCTGAGTTGCACTTATAGTAGAAATAAGTATTGCAAGTACAAAAACAAGTATTTTGAAGGAACGACCTTTTCTTTTGTTTCTCATTTGTTATCCCCCCCGATTCTTTTATTTGTTTCAACAGAGCGTTCAGTTTTATACCATTTTACTTCACGTTTAAATATAGCATCATTAAAGCTCTGTAGAGCGGCGTTTAAAACAACAACAACCCAAAGCTTTGAGTATGTAAACAGCATCAATAAAATAAGAAGTGCTGACTTCATGTTAAATTCATTTTTTTCAACAGCAAGCGTAATTAACACATTGAGTACAAATACCAAAACAGCCATAATCCACAGAAACGTGGAAAATCCACCCAATGTAACATGTGCGAAGCCTAGCACTGACATAATGAATATTGTATCTGAGCAAATTAGAGATGTCATCATCAGTACATATACTGCTGCATAGTAAAGGACGTCTAATCTCATAGCACCAGCTGATTTATCAAAGACATATTTAAAATTTTCTTTGAGTACATATAGATTGCCCTTTGCCCATCTTGTCCTCTGTTTAAGCCATATGTGCAAAAGCTGAGGCTCTTGCTCCCAAGTTACAGCTAGCGGCATTAGCATTATCTGATAACCCATTCGATATATTCGGAAACTAATCTCAGTATCTTCTGACAGTGCCTTAGTATCCCAGCCGCCAATTGCATCTATAATGCTTCGTCGTACAACAAAATTAGTTCCAGGAATTGTACATAATTTGAAGAAAAACCATCGTCCTGCTTGATTCATACATTGATATGCCAACGTCTCAATATTTACAAAACGTGTAATCAGGGAGGCCTCCCTGTTACGTGTACGAAATTTTCCAATTACCGCTCCAAGTTTGTCATTTGACATCAGGTTCTCTACTAGTAGAGTCAAAGCATTTGGCTCTGGAGTGTTATCAGCATCATATATAGCAAGTACCGTTCCGCTTGCAAGAGTTAAACCAATATTAAGTGCATTGGATTTCCCTTTTCCTCCCGAAACTTTATCAGTATTAATCACAATCATCTTTCTTTCAGGGTTTTTTGCTTGTATTTCCTTCAGAACAACGGCTGAATCATCTGTGGAATTATCGTTTATTACAATAATTTCATAGAGTTCCTTTGGGTAATCAAAAGCCAGCAATGCTTGGACAGTTTTTCGAATTACAAAACTCTCATTGTGAGCGGGAACTAAAATTGACACCATTGGGTATTCTTTCAATTTAACATGTCCATTAGTTTTATTTATCTTGATATAATATATAAAGCCACCAATTGACAACGTTACATTAATAAGCATCAAACTCCAAATTGCAATAATTGCATATAGCGATAATCCATCTATAAAAGTCAATTTCTGTTCTCCTCTCCTAAATCATCATTACTGTCCGATTTGTATAAAAACTTTTTTCTATTTTGATAACGTGCAATGCCAATAAAAAATATAAAAAGAATTGATATCCCAAAAACTATAAACAAAAGCTTTTTGTTTTCACGAGCAAAGCTATCAGCCATACGGCCTATTATTCCTCGGTTATATTGATATTCTATATTGTATTTAAATGGTACAAACTCAAGCGATTGAACTTCCCCATTAATTGTGAGAATATCATCTTTATAGCTTAGCGTTTTGTCCTCAGTATATACTGAATGGGAGCTTGCCCATAAGTTCTTGAGTGGTACCGTTGATTCTTGTATCTTTTTTATTTGTGTTCGTAAATCATCAATATTAGTATTTATATCCAAAAACAAAGCCGTCGGATATGCACTTATCAAGTTGTCTTCAATATCACCTACAGAGAGTGCTGGAGCTATAATCTGGTGCCCGTCAGAATAAATTGTATTGTAGACTGCTTTACCTGACCAGCTATTTTCCTTTTGATCTAGAGTAAGTACAATGGTTCGAAATCGGCGTAGTATATCCTGTCCCATTTTTTCATGAATCCAGTTATTTGGTGCCTCTAAAGCAATTGGATATACTCCATAACTACTATAGGCCGTAAAGGCAATACTTATTCTTTTATTGATATCCTCCAATATTGGCTTATTGGTATTCATTATTGGTGCTTTTAAAAAAATGGCAGCGCCATTTGCTTGTGCATAGCGAAGTACCTCACAGAAGTGTTTCATTGCAGGGTACTCACCATTTTGATATATCGGCATTACCGTGATAGCATATGGAACTCCAAGCTTCTTCATCATACTAATTACATTCATCATTTTCTGTGTATTGAAAAATGGATATACCTCATCAAAAACAATGTACTGAGCGAAAATGTTTGGTGCATTCTCATAAGGCCACTTCCATAAAGTAATTTGCTGCGTTAATATTGCTTTAAGTAATGCACTTTTGCTATCAAATATGGCTATGTTACTAAACCTCTCTGACCTTACACACAATGTGGTACTTTGGTTACCAACCATTATTGTTCCACTGCTATATGGGAAATCACCCTTCAATAGCGAAACACGTTGTGATTTAGCGAACATGGATATTTCCTTTTTTCCATCAAGGTAATAGCTCAACTGCACTCTAGTACTCTCTATACTGGTACAGGTAAAAGGTAACTTCAGTATTTTGAGTAGGCTAGACACATCTCCACCACCAACCACCATTATTTTGTTGTCCAACCTGCTCAGTTCATCTAAAAAACTTTGCTCTATAAAATCACTTTCATGGTAATACACAATATGAGTAAAGTTATTAAGAATCCCTTTACTCTCTTTTATTGTGCTATAGTGAGTACTATATCCCATATATGTTAATATATCTGCAATAGCAGCTACATTTTCATGTGTAAGGTCCAGCAATTCATTATCATATACAAGTAATACATCTCGAGCTTCAACATCCTGCGTAATTTCGGCAGCGTGAATATCAATCTGAAATACAAATAGTACACAGATTGCAAGTACAAAATAGCACATTCTCTTAAACATCATATTGTAGCTCTTTCTCAACACACTTTTTAAAGTACACAACATCATTCTCCATCTCTTCTTTATATAACATAAAGGCAATCTGAACATCAACGTTGATTGATGAATTTGTAATATTATCAAAGGCACCTTTTTCAACTGTCATCGCTCGAATTCTATTACAAACAAGCTCGCCACCCTTATCATCACAGGTTAAAATCACAGCTAGACTCCCATCTGTGTCAAGGCTATATTCATTGTCTTCCACTCTGATTGCATCTCCTACAATTCCTGCTAGGCGCTGTTTTAATTCATCATAATTTTTTTTAGAAAGTATTTTGTTCAGTTCCTCAGCATATCGCAGTTGAATTATCATTAAGGTTAGGGGCAAATTGTTGCGCCTTGTATATCTTATTTGTCGCTCCATATCATAATAAAAGCTACGAAGATTATATAATCCAGTTAATGGGTCTATCATTACAAGTTCCTCAACCTGCTGTTTCAATATATTATTTTCAAGTTCTAAACGATTACGTCCAAAGCAGAAAAGCTTCATTGAACCTACTACTGCAATGGGTAAGATAAGCCATGTATATGATGTTACATTAATCACAGTACCGTTTTCAATTAGGTTGAAAAGTTTATACGCTGTAAAGCAAGTAAGCTGAAACCCCACTATTACAAAAGCGGCCATATCTACAGAAAAGGTTACAAGCATAACTGCGACAACTGTAAAAAACAGCATAATAATATTTTGGATTAATAATGCAGGCCCTCCTATATATATTACTAAAGCGCTACAAAATACCGATACCAGAAATACAAGCAATCCAACATCTTGTAGCAGAATTTCATAACTTCTTTTGTTATGCATTATATTTACCTCCTTTCTTAGTACAACTTATTAATCCAAAAGGTGATTAAAGCTATCATTTATTATTTCTATTGTTATTTTCTATGATTACTGTATAGTTGCTGCTATCATTGCTACTATGGTACTCAAATAGTTGTTCCTAAATTATCTTTAGCCTATGTAATACTTCTGCAAAACAAAAATAAATCAATATATCTACTGCAACGCTGAACAAAAATAAACGCTGTGACATTTCAGCATCTCCACTATTTACAATTGTGATTATTGCTTGTGAAATACCAATGCAAAATACAATCAGCAGGGCTTCAAGTGGAATAGCTCTTCTATGCTTATACTTTTCTGCTGTTTTTATTGACTTCTGCCTAAAAAGCATTATTGAGGCCAAAAGCAGCACAATAATAAAGCCGATTGTCCTTGGTGCTGAATTTATTTTAAAACTGCTCCAAAGCGACCAAAATAGGCTTTTAGCCTTTTTAGGCATACCCTGGCTTTTCTCATAATTTCCGCTATATTCACCACGAAAATTGAAAGCTGACTTTACTGAAATATCTAGCATCGCAAGCATCGCTTTTGGATGCCTCAAATAATAATAAGATATTTCAGTTGCATTATATCTATCATAAAAGTCTTTTTCTAAAACCTTATTATCTGGATTTATAAAGGGATAGTAGTCATTGCTACTTGTATCTGTTAAAACAGTATATGAACTATTTATTCCAAACTCTTTTAGCGTTTGCTCAGGGTCTGTAGACTGGAGAAGTATTCCCCTCGTCATCGCATGAAATTTGCTTGTTTGATTATACGTTGTTGGAATATAGTAGAGCGAAACCAATACACTTGTGAAAAGCAGAAGCACAGAACAAATACAGCCTAAACGCCACAATACATTTTTATTAATAAATATAAACCTCACACACAAAATACCCAGAAATACACCAATAGTTGCACTCTGATTTTGTGATGCTGTCAACAAAATGCCAGAAATAGTATATATAATTAAATACCTCAGGTTGTGCTTTTCGCTCTGTAGGGCTAAAGCAGCTCCTATACAAGACAGTATTCCTATATACATGATTGGCTCTGCGTAAAAAGAACTAAAATAGGTAACATATGAAACGTCTGCAAAGATCAGCACACCTAAGAGACCTATTACTACACTTTCAGAGAAAGTCTTTGCCCTTAGAGCTGCCTGTTTTATGAGTAACGCTATTGCTGGAATAAATAAAATTCCATAAAGTAATGCTAAAAATCTCAAATCAAATATATTTTCGTGGGTAAAAAAACCATCAAGTGCTTTTGCCACATTTATCAATAATCTTTGGCTGGAAATACTTACTTGTGAAGCTCCATCTTGTGCCAAAGATAAATATTCTTTTACATAGTAGTTAAAATACAAATCTTCATCCGTATTATCCAAATGATAAATCCCTACTGGATTTGCCTCACGCGCAAAGGAACCATTATCAGACATTCCGAGGTATGGTGGTACAAAGAGCATCACAATCAAAAGCAATGCTGACACAAGTGCACCACACCAGCCTATAAAAGTAGGGGTGTACTTCCCCTCTCTATTCTTGTTAACACTATCAATCCATGCTTTTAGTGTACTCACTATTTTTTTTAGTTTTAGTAAAAATCGACGTGTAACTGTCCAATCATCATTTTGATTATACGTATTCATTTTAGCATCTCTTTCTTCAAATTAGCTGCGAATTATTTATGTGAGTGTTTACTGTCATTTATGTGTGTTAATACAATGTGTTATTTAATGTGTAATTTACCCTCTCATTTACTCTAAGTGATTTATTGTGGGGCCATTGCTGAGGCTCATTACTGTGGGTCATTGCTGTGGCTCATTTTTGCTATACGTTAAAAGTGCAATACACTGATCAAAGGAATATATACCAGTCCCATCTGCATTACCAAATGATCCATTTAATTCGTTTGCTGAATTAAAAATTCTCATAGCTTCCATTCTTGCAATAGCGTTGTTAGCTAAAGTTTTATCTCCCATAGTTTGAGCAATCAAACTTGCCAAGCCATAAATTGCAGTAGATTCATATCTGTATCCCTTCACAATTGATCCATCTGTTTTATATCTAGCAAAAATACCATCACCTTCAATAGAAGTTCTTAACCAATCCAAGGTTTTCGGCTGTAAACGGCCAATGCTGGCTAGATGTAGAAGGGTGACCAAACCTTCGGCCATGTTAATATCATCCTGCAAATATGATTTTTTTGAGTAGTCGTAGCTACAGTAGTATAGTGGAAACTTATCGCTAATATAGCCCTCTTCAACAGTAGCTATGCTATTTTGATATACATTTTCCCACTGAAGACTTTTTTTTGAAAGTAATATTAATGCCTCAAAATCAGCAAAACATAGCTTTAATTGCTCTGACTTTTTTTTATGCTTGAAGTCATAATCATTTACTAATTTTTGATTTTGAGTATTATAGTGGCGCAGTGCCTTTGCATAATTATCTAATTTATCAGAATACCCACCCCAAAGCACATCAGCATTTTGGAGTGCACGGTATATCCTCAAATCATCCAGCGCGGAATTCACACGAGAAGCTCCCTTTTCTGTCACTACCCATGCAGTTAGAGGATCTTTTCGCATTTTATTAGTAATATAATTAAGGCTCCTGTCAAATAGCTCTTTATCTTTTATATTCACGGCGTATTCCATCATGACTCCCTGTGACTCACTCAAAACATCAGTGTTTTGTAATGTACTATCCTTTTCCTGCAAATAGTTGGTTCTAACTCCACCGTCTTTATTTGTGAGCTTCTGGGTTATAAACTTACGTAAGTCATAGGGTGCACCGTTTATAGTGTAGTCAAGCATCGACTTCAAAACGTCAGCACTAAAGTTATCTCCAGCATGCCAAGCTCTGAGTATACCTGACTTATCAATAATTAGTGTTGTTGGAACTGTCTTTAATCCAAGCTGATTGTATACTTTTAGATCCTCATCGAAAACAGTTTTAAATGGAATTTTATGTTCTTTTAAATATGCTAAAGCCTTCTCCTTTGTTTCCTTCGGTGTTTTAAGTCTATCCACCAACCAAAACTCAACATCTGGATATTCATCAAGCATAGCCTTTATCTGGGATGACTGTTCTAGTTCCTTCTTGCAATTTGGACACCAGCTAGTCCAATAGCTAAGAACTACAATTTTGCCACGCATGCTAGATAAAGTTAACTTAACACCATTCTCCTTATCAAAGGTCAAATCTGGCAAGCTTTGGTTAAGAGTGTATTTATCAGGCAAGAAATCTTGTTTTTTTGCTAAATCCGTTTCTATATTTTCAGCAGTTCTTGTATTTTGAGCCGAGGTATATTCATCATTTTGTTTTGCTTCAACATTATTATTCGTAGACAACCACCATGTTGTTATCAACCCTATAGAAATTACAACCATACATACTAAAGCTATGGTAAAACCTTTTTCAATTTTCCTTAGAGAAGAAAATTTCATTTTAATTTCCTTTCCAAATACATTTCTACCATGTCTTCTGCCACTATACTCTTACTAAAATCAAAGAACTGTATCTATGTCCCAACTTTTCGTCTAATCTTTCACTTTTTTAGTATTTTCTAAGTACGCCTCTGATACTGTGACAATCACATGCCCATCCTTTATGGCACTAAGTATATCAAACTGGTGGTTTTTCCCTTTTGTCAACTCAGTCTGCTCTGAAGCTTGCTCCTGCGCAACTGCAATTTCCTCTTGTGCTGCTACAAGATCATGTTGTACATCAAATCTTCCATCCACATTTGTAATACCATTTTTATTGGTAAAATATTTCAAAATTTCAATACTACCAACTGCTGTGAGGATTGCAAAAATGGGTAGAATATCATAGTGATAGCGATTTTGACTTTCCAATATCATATGAAGAATAGCCGTACCAATAAAAAATAAAATCAAAATATGCTCTGGTCCATCCTTTTTTTTATACCAAAGTGATATACCCGCTAAAAGCGAAAAGAAAACACATACTAAATAATAAATATTATTCCATCGAGTTAAGCCATTTATTAATGTTTTTCTCTCCGTTGTCAAATTGTTCTGCTGTTCCATAAATAATAAATTCCAATATGATGCATAGCCATCGTTTTCCCATAGTAAGGTGTATTTCTCCAAGGCTAGATTGGCTATTCCTATTGGGTCTTTTTGAATACGCTTGAAAGCTTCATCTCGCGCAGCTTTATGTGCCTCCGCTGCAGAATCAGTCTTCAAAAATTTATCATTCAGTAGCTTAGTATCCTGTTCATTCCATGCACCTTTGGAGTCTATATTCAAACCTACCAAAAAATTGTATCCGAAAGACACACTATTACCTGGCAATTCTCGATCAATAGTGTTGGCAATTGCTCCAGATATAATTTGTAAACATAATAAGTAGCTAATTAAAATGACAAGAACTCGAATCCAGCCCTTGCACAAACCTCTCTTAATCAATCCAACTCGGTTTTTATCTCCACTAATTTTGATTTGAAACGAAAGAATGCATATAATAATTGCTATTAGCAAAATTATCGACATTGGGCGGATAGCACCTCCAATTGCCAAAGACACTCCTAGCGCAATGTTTAAAAGCAGGCAAACAGACATTTTGCCATTTGCAAACGGATATTTAAATAAATATACACAAAGCCATATTGAAAGCAGTACCATACAGGTAAACACTGGTTCAGAGGCCAAATGATTGATATACAAAATCTGTGATGGCCAAAATGCCACCAACACTAGAGCAATCATTCCTCCTACTTTTCCACAAATAAGACGTGTTATTCTATAGGCTAAGAATATACTAATTAAGCTTGCAACCAAATTGAAATAAAGACCTACAGATACCGACACACCAAAAACTCTAAAAATTTTGGATAAAATGTATGGGTAACCTATAATATGTGGAAACTGAGAAATATAATCACAAAGTCCCACTCCATCTTTAATTAAATTTCCCTGTGAAAGCAAATTGGCAATATCATAATAGGTCTTAAAATCCGAAGCTGGCACTATAGGCATATTTTTAATTACCCATACACGTAAACCTGCTCCAACTACAAGAACAACTATCACAAATATGCTCTCTAATATAATACCGTATTTTTTATTTCGTGGCACTAGTCTATGCAAATCCAAACGACATACCAGGAAGGAAAAGGCATTAGCAATCAGCCACAAACCACCCATTGCACCAATCATCCCCCCATACCAAAGAAATGGGTATGGAGTAGCTAATCCTATATTTAAAATCCCACTAAACAAAATGAAAACCATGCATACACTAAATATCGTTAAATATATATATGTAAACCAATTCTTACGTGTATCCATTTAATTATGTTCTCCCTTTAATAAGTATATGTAAACCATTGAATTTTATGGCCTCTTATCCTTTTCTATTACTATACTTAGTACCTATAAATGTACCACAAATACCACATTGCGAATAGACTTATTTCGACATTTTATTTATGCAAATTTATCCTCCATAACTTTTTTTCTATCTTTTTCTGGGAGATTTCCACTTAAAACAATTTCAAAGGTATATGTTATATTACAGTTAAAAAATTCACCCTATTCAAAGTAATTGAATAATATATTATGTTATTGGTTATTTTTATGGAGGTGCTAAAATTGGATTACTTTGTTAAAGTACAACCAGATGTAAATCTTTACGTACATGACATCAACCCTCTTGGAAGAAAGACAATTTTATTTATACATGGATGGCCTCTTAGTCATAGAGCCTATGAATATCAGTTTAACAAGCTTCCTGCGATGGGATACAGATGTATTGGAATTGATACAAGAGGAGCTGGTAAATCCAGCAAGCCTTATACAGGTTACGGTTATAATCAATTGGCTGATGATGTACGGGGTGTAGTTGATGCTCTCAAATTACAGAATTTCACACTCGGTGGTCATTCTATGGGAGGAGCAACTGCCATAAGATATATGGCTCGGTACAACGGTTATGGAGTATCGAAGCTTGCGCTTTTCGGAGCCGCTGCTCCAAGCCTTACCATTCGACCTGATTTTCCCTTTGGATTGCCAAAGGAAGATATAACTAAAATCATACAGGCAACATATACTAACCATCCACAAATGCTTAGGGATACTGCCCCCATGTTCTTCACTAAGCCTATAACTCCAGCTTTATCCGATTGGTTTTTTCAATTGGGCTTTGAGTCCCCTGGATGGACTACTGCTGCATGTGCAGCAACTTTTAGAGATGAAAGCTTGTTTTATGATCTCGGGAAAATTCAAGTTCCAACATTAATTCTCCATGGAATACATGACAAAGTCTGTCTATTTCCATTAGCAGAAGCTATGAAAAGAGGAATTAAGAATTCTAAGCTTGTTCCTTTTGAAAATAGTGGGCATTCCTTGTTCTTTGAAGAGCAAGATAAGTTCAATATGGAGTTGGCACAATTTGTGGGGTAAGTGATGTATTAAGCCTATATCTTATACATAGCAATTTAAGATATAGGCTAATCTTCTTTCTTTGCAACTTTAAAATCCATTCCCGAATGTTTAGCCTCTGAAATTATACTTTCTGAGGCCACTTAACAAACCTGCAATGATCTTCAGAATAATTAGTACAATATTCCCTTATATTGTCACGATATCCTTTTTTTATATAAGTTTACACATTGTATAACTCATTTATCTCGGAATATCTCTTTGGTTAAATCAGTTCTAAATACCCCAACTTAAAAAACGAATATAAACACCATATGTAGGTAACAGTAATTACATTAAATATAATGAAAATTACATGGTTAAATGTCTATTCTTGGGGTAATTATTTAGTAAATATTAGATTAAGGAGTTGGTGTAAATGGCAAAAAAAAGAGATCAGTGGAGTTCTAAGGCTGGATTTATTTTTGCAGCAGTGGGATCTGCGGTGGGTCTTGGAAATATCTGGAGGTACCCATATGTATTATATTCTAATGGTGGAGGTGCCTTTTTAATTCCATATTTCTTTGCAATTCTAACAGCAGGAATACCCCTTATGATATTAGAATATGGACTTGGACATAAATTTAGAGGTTCTCCTCCACTCGCGTTTGCTAAGGCTAACAAGAAGTGGGAATGGATAGGCTGGTGGCCAAGCATTAATTCATTCATTATATTGACCTACTATACTTTGATATTAAGCTGGGCAATAAATTATTTGTATTTTAGCTTAACACAAGTCTGGGGAACAGATACGAATTCGTTTTTCTTTAAAAGTTTTTTAAAAACGACAAGTGGCCCCTTTAGTTTGGGTGGGATTGTGTGGCCAGTATTCATAGGAATTACTATAATATGGTTACTAAATTGGTTTATTTGTTATAAAGGTGTTTCGGGTGGCATTGAAAAGGTTAATAAAGTTTTGTTACCGGCTCTCGTTATTATAATGATAATAATAGTTATCCGAGGTATTACTCTTCCTGGTGCAAGCCTGGGACTCAACAAATTGTTTACACCTGATTGGTCAAAAGTACTTGATGCTAAGGTTTGGATAGCAGCATATGGACAAGTGTTCTTTTCACTAAGCTTGGCTATGGGAATAATGATAACTTATTCAAGCTATCTTCCGAAAAAGACAGATATAAATAATACTGCCTTAATAACCGCTTTTGCGAATAGTGGTTTTGAATTTCTATCGGCTATTGGCGTCTTTGCAATTCTTGGTTATATGGCAACAAGCCAAGGAGTTGGCATTGACAAAGTGGCTTCACAAGGTATTGGTTTGGCATTTGTGGCTTTCCCAAAAGTATTCACAGTTATGGGGGGAATTGGCAAGTTATTCGGAGTACTTTTCTTTACTTGTTTAGTGTTTGCAGGGTTAACTTCCTCGATATCTTTAGTTGAAGCCTCTTCTTCTGCAATCATTGATAAATCTGGGAAGAGTCGTAAGAAAATTGTTACTCTTGTTTGTTCTGCTGGCTATTTAATTAGTATAGTATATTCAACTGGTGCAGGGCTATACTTCCTTGATATCATAGATTCCTTTATCAATTCCTATGGAATTGTAACTGTTGGTTTACTAGAGGCAATTACTATAGGATGGCTATTTGGTTCCCACAAGATAAGAGAGCATACAAACGCAATTTCTTATTATCCTATCGGAAAATGGTGGGATGTTATGATTAAATTCGTAACACCTGCTATATTGATTTATATGATAGCACAAAACTTGATACATGATTTAAGTAAACCATATGGTGGATATTCTACTACAGCCCTTATTATCTTTGGATGGGGGGTTATAATTATAGGAATAGTATTCTCTATAATATTAACCAAGACATCCTGGCACGAAGGTAGCCTGTCTATGGAGTCTGATAAAAATACGGAGGTGAAGTAGATGACAGCAACGTCTATCGCATTTTTTTTATTTGGTGCAATTACTTTATGGGGAGGCTTGGTTGTAACAATAACTATTGCTATCAAAAATGATAAGAAAGATTCCAATTAAATACAGAACCCATGTTAATAAGTGGTACACTATATGATACAGTTAGCTTTCATTGATTAAATAGTTAAGTGTTAATAAAAAGGCAACCTGAAACAATAAATGAAAATTGTTTGAGGTTGCTTTTTAAAATTCTGAAATAGAAAAATTCTATTAAATGCTTAAATCTCTCTTCGAGTATAAGAAATATGTTGAACCACAGAAAGCAGCTACAAGTACAAGTGAGAGTACAATTATGCTAATGTTAAGTCCATTTCCATCAATAATATTTTTATAGCTAAAATATTTAAACGGAGTAAGCAAATTAAGGAAGTTAAGTCTATCAGTTAAATCAGTTATTTTTGATATCACGAATGAGGTTAATAGTACTCCAGCAGAAATGGAACCCGAGACTTTAGATTTTCTGATGAAAGCTGCAATCATCGCACCAAGTGATAGAAATATGAGCTGAACGATAAACATGCTAACCATAAAAATTATTATTTCACCAGTAATGTCATCTCCCTTGTTATAAGCGGCAACCATAACGATTGATGAAATAAGCGTCACAATATTAAGTATAAGAATATTCACAAAGGCAGTAAGCAGCTTTGAAGTGATTATTGTGGTTCTTGATACAGGTTTAGTTATTAAAAATTCGGTTGTCTTATCGCGCTCCTCTTTTCCGATAATGCCGGAACCTAAAAGAACAGCGTGGATTGCAACCGTAAGCTCGATGTAAAGAAACAACATTGCAAAATAACCTGCCATAGTGGTTACATCGAAGGAGCCCATTCCCAGTAATGCTTTGAGCGAGTGTGGTATTTTGTTAAAAACCTCATTGCCCTGTCCACTGGCAGAATAAGCAGTATACTTTCCCATACCGCTCAATACTAAAAACAGCATGCATATACTCCATATAATTAAGGCTTTCCTATTTGCCTTTAGTTCTCTTAAGAAAATATTCATAATCAGACCTCCTTTAATCGGAGCCGCAGCTTTAGCTTACGGCATGGATATCCTTTTTTGTATAAATGATATAGCTTGCAGCTATCGCTCCAATAATAATGATGGCACCAGCAAAAAGATATGGAGCCTCATAGCTTGCATTTTTAATGATATAGATGTTATCGAAGTATTTAAAAGGAGAGACAAAACGGGCCACGTCGTTTTTGCCGGTGGCAATGATAGCGCCGATAATGTAAAACCCAAATACTAAGCCAAGCGAGATAGGGAGTACTGTTTTGAGTTTTGTAAAGAACACCGAAACAAATAATCCGATTGCAAGAAAAATAAGCTGTATCAAGAACATTGTAAGATTGATCATTAAAAATATCCGATGGCTATAATCTGAGGTTTTCACAGTTGAGGCCATTATGGAAACTGCAATATAATAGAGCACATTTGTAGTTATAAGTACAGTCAGAGCAGCAAAAAGCTTTGCAGTGACAATGTTCTGACGTGAAACAGGCTTTACGAGTAGAAAATCTGCTGTGCGCTCACGCGACTCCTTTGAAAGGATAGATAAGCCCATATTCGTGGCCTGAATTGCTGCGAAAAGCGAGACAAATGAAAACACCATAGAATAGAAGCCCAGGATAGTAGTTATATTGTCTAGCGTTATGCCTAACATTGCCCTCACAGATGCAGGGTAGCCACCCAGTAATTTTTTAAAATCTGCAGCATCACTGGCAATGCCAGAGTAAACGGAAAAATAAATTAAAGCTAACGCTATCAAGGAGCAGGTCCATATGATGGCTGATTTACGTAGGGACTTAATTTCGTGGAGATACATATTCATACTATTCAGTCCTCCTTCGTGTAATAATGCATGAAGATTTCCTCAAGATCAGGCTCATCGATAGAAATATTCGAAAGCTCAATATCTGTAATCTTTTTCATAATTGCATTAATATTGCCCTTAAATATAAATTCTGCACTTCTACCTTTGAGTTCTAGCTTACTCACGCCGGCCATTTGTAAATAATCCTTGGAGATAGCTGCTTTTGCCTCTAGCTTGATTCTCTTGTAGTTGTTTTCCTGCAGAGTGCTCATCTTCTCAAGTTTGATTATTTTTCCCTCTTTTATGAAAGCGACTCTGCTACACATTTTCTGAACTTCGCTTAGAATATGTGACGAAAAGAACACGGTTGAACCTTTTTTGTTCTCTTGATCTATGAGTTCAAAGAATTTCTGCTGCATCAACGGGTCTAGCCCACTAGTAGGTTCGTCGAGTATAATTAATTTTGGCTCGTGCAACAGTCCCTGCACTATACCAACCTTTTTCTTATTACCAAATGAAAGGTCGTCTATTTTCTTCTTCAGATCGAGATCCATAATCTCTGCAAGCTCATTAATTCGCTTCGTGCAGTCTTTTTTATAGAAACTGGCGGAATATTTAAGCAAATCGATAACCTTCATATTATCATAGTAAAACACTTCGGATGGTAGGTAGCCAAGTTCCTTTCTTACCTCGGGGTACAGGGTACAGTTTTTCCCGAAGATTGTTGCGCTGCCACTCGTGGGATAGATTAGCCCAAGCAATGTTCTGATGGCTGTTGATTTTCCCGCACCATTAGGCCCAATAAATCCGAAGATTTCACCCTGCTCAACATTCAGATCAACGTCGATTATGCCTCTTGCCTTACCATAATTTTTTGTAAGTTTTTTCATTTCTATGACGCTCATTGACATTACCTCCTAATTTTTCATTTTAAAAGAGTTTTCTTAATTATCCATATACTTTATCAATCATCTTAATAATATGATAGTTTGCTTCATAAGCATGATACTATATTAAAAATTGTATTACGGATTCATACCATTTTTCATCAATTCAACCATGTCCTTTATATCTTTTTCTACAGCATCAAAATCATCATCTATCATGTCTCCTCCGAACTCACGGGCTTTTAGCATCATATGCTCCTTGATTTTATATGAAACCCCTGTCAAGTAAAGGCTAAGTATTTTATCGTCTATGTCTTTTCTAATGTATCCCTTTCTTTTACCATCTTGAATTTGCTTTAATAGGTATTCATCAGAAACTTTTAACATGTACTCCATAGATTCATCCGTTAAATTTCTATATTTTCCAAGGAATACATCTTGCATAAAAATAATAAGTTCCCTTTCTTGGCGCATTTGTACCCATATATCTCTTGAATTTTGGAGCATGTAATCAAAAATATTAATATCTGCTGCACTGGCCATATCAGTGCTGTATTTCGCCATGATTAACTTTACCGTCCACTTAACAGAATATAAAAACAATTCCTTTTTATGTTCAAAATACTGATAAATACTTCCCTTAGCAACACCAGCACTTTTAGCAATTATTCCTATATTTGCTTTCTCGAATCCATGGTTTGTAAACTCAGATATTGCAGCTCTCATCACCTTCTCTTGCTTCTCTTCACTTAAATTTAAAAATGTTTCCTTTGGCACCTTATACCTCCCTTACTAATCAATAATTATGACTCACGGGTCACATGACTATTTAGTCACATTGTAAATCCAAAAAACTATTAAGTCAATATGATTATGGAAATATTTAAAATTCGTTACTATAATCCTTGTTTACGAGAAAACCCCCGGCATTTTCGCCGAGGGTTAAAATATGTTTGCTTTTCTATTTCTTTTTATCCATTGCTTCATCTCTGATTTCTTCTCGCATCCCTTGGAGAGCATCTCTTCTCCTATCATTTTTTTCTTCCAATTCATTTTTCATTTTCTTATCATCAGTTTTCTCAATCAATCCCTCAGCCGCTTCCATATTCCTTATGGTATGATTGATATTAAACTGAATTTTATCTACATTATCACTTCTGTCATCTGGTTTTGGTTCATTCATGATTTTTCTCCTTTTTATTAGTATTTTTAAGTTTTATTGTGACTTCAAATATCTAATCAAAAATAAATTTCCTTTCAATTTTCTAATCATCATCCACATTAACTTCGATTGCTCCTGACTGTTCCATTACTGACTTAACCTCTTGCGCTTTATGTCTTGCACATTTTACAAATACTACTATTCCACTGTCCTCACTTAATGCAGTAACACCGTTAACAAAGGATTCAAGTTGGCCTGGATCATCCTGATCAGTTTTAATAGTTGCATTAATATGATTATCTTTAACATCATCCATCATGCTTTGAAACTTCTCTTCATCATAGCTACTGATAATCATATCTCTTCTTTGAATTCCACTATTTTTTAGTGTATCAACTACACCGCCTACTTGGCCTGGTTCAAGAAATCTACCTATTATTTTAATAGTAATAACCTCCCTGAGCCGCTAATTTGCGGCCATAGAATGTGATGAAATTTGCTACTCCAATCCGTCATAAGGCAAATAAAGGAGAGTTTATCTAATCATGTGTTTAAGTTTTAAAACAAACAACTCTTTTTCTAGTATGTCCAGAAAAAAAATTTTGCAATCGAAAAAGAAACACCAAATTTTGCATTTTCACTAAATTGGTGTTTTCTTTAATATACATACTGTTTAAATCATTTTGAGTGTTGTATAACATCCGCTAACATTTCGTATACTTTAACCAATGAATAATAACCAGTTCATCTGAAAAATCCATCCCACAAAAAAGTTTATTGTCAAAATTACAACAATAACAAGTATTGTAAAATAAATTGTAACTCTTAATCTTTATAGTGCTTAACTTCAATTTTTCAACAAGCTATAGACAATTTAAATTTAACAGCTTATAATAAAAATTGTCATATGTAATTACATATTAACATTATTAATTTTATTGGAGATTATTTATGCTACTAAAAAACAAAACTTTAAATAAAAGTATACCAATTCCATTATATTATCAGTTGAAAACAATTTTACTTGAATATATACAGGAGCATCATAAGGATTTGGAGACTCCAATTCCCACAGAGGTTGAAATCAGCAAGCATTTTGAAATCAGTAGGCCAACCGTTCGCCAGGCGATTAATGAGCTTGTTGTAGAAGGTTACCTTTATCGTATTAAGAGTAAAGGGACATTTATTTCAAAACCGAAAATCAGTCAGGATTTTCTTTCGACTCTTGATAGCTTTAAAAATGAAATGGGAAAAAAAGGCATGTCCCCATCTACAAAGGTTTTAAACATGGAGGTCATCACCTGTGATGAAAAAGTAGGAGATGCTTTAAAACTCCCTATTGGAAGTAAAGCCATTCAATTACGCAGGCTTAGGTTTGCAGATGGTGAGCCGATTGTTTTCGTCACTACCTACCTACCATTTGTAAAATGCCAGAATATACTCAGTAAAAACTTGGAGACTGACTCTATGTATGAGATCCTCGAAAATGAGAGTGGACTTCAAATTGCTAAAGCTACTAGAAGTTTAGAATCCATATTGGCAGGCGCCTATGAGGCTAAATTGCTTGAAGTGGAGGAAGGAGCCCCAATCCAATTCTTTGAAAGTATCGCTTACCTTTCCGATGGAACGCCAATAGAGTATTCATTAGCAAAATATAGAGGTGATAGAAACAAATTCACATTTGAATTAGTACGGCAAAGATAGATATTTTTTTGATTTACTATGTAATTACATTAAAACATAAAAACATTAGTACAGTAATACAGAATTATCATATTAGTTATAACGGTTTAAGAGAATTCATTTATATGAAAGGGTGGTTTATATGTCAAAAAAGATCCTTATTACGCCAAAATCCTTTAAAACTTACAAGGATAAAACATATCCATTGTTGGAGGAAAAAGGATATGAGATTATTGAAAACACACTTGGTAAAACTTTTACTGAAGAACAAATCCTTAATTTAATCAAAGATGATGTTGAGGGAATTATTATCGGGGTTGATCCATTGTCTTCAAAGGTCCTAGAGCAATGCAAAAATCTCAAAGCTATTTCTAAATACGGGGTTGGAATGGATAATATTGACCTTGCCAAGGCCAAGGCTATGGAAATCAAAGTTAGAAATGCAGTGGGTTCAAACAGTATTTCGGTAGCAGAAACAGCCATTGCACTGATGTTTTCAATTACAAGGAATATATACTTAACTGTTTCAAGTGTTAAAAGTGGTGGCTGGGACCGAGTAATAGGTTATGAACTGACCAACAAAAAACTAGGGCTCATCGGTGGAGGGCAAATTGGCAAAGAAGTCGCTAAGAGGGCTCGAGGTCTTGAAATGCAAGTTGCTATTTATGATCCGTACTTCAATGACGACGCCTTTCTTTCTAAATATAGTATTACCAGGACTGCAAGTCTCACAGAAATTCTTTCTGACTCCGACATAATTTCACTACATATTCCTGTAACACCTGAAACAAATGGCATTATCGGTAAAAAAGCATTTGAAACTATGAAACCTGATGCCTTTCTTATCAATACTTCAAGAGGAGACCTAGTGAATGAAGAAGCGCTTTATGAAGCTCTAGTTAGCAAAAAAATTGCAGGAGCAGCACAAGATGTTTTTTCCAGTGAGCCCCCTTGTAAGGATGAAAAGCTATTAACTCTTGACAATTTTATACTAACTTCCCATATTGGTGCATTTACTCATGAAGCTGTCGAAAGAATGGCTATGTTATCCACAAGGAATCTTATAGAAATGCTTGAAAGCGAAGTGTAATATATGCAAAGTCAAAGTGAAAATCTGATAATGACAATAAATGGATATATTTTCAATACACAGCTTGGTTTCTGCCACAGCCATGAACATCTTTTTATCGATGAAGGACAATCATCTAGGCTTGTTCCCTCCTTAAGGTTAGACAGCTTAGAGGACACGGTTAAAGAACTAAACCTGTTCAAAAACTATGGTGGTGCAAGCATAGTTGATGCCCAACCCATTGGCTGTGGTAGAAATGCGAGTAATCTTCAGATAGCTTATAGCGAGACAGGAGTCAACATTATCGCTTCTACCGGGTTTCATAAGTTGATATTTTATCCCCAGAGCCATTGGATCCACTCAATGAGTGAAGATCAGCTCTCAGACTTATTTATCGATGAGATAATGAATGGGATGTACATTCATTGTGACAATGATGCACCTTCATCTTCACAAAGAAGCCCTATAAAACCAGGGATAATTAAAACAGCTTCCGACATTAATGGGCCTATAGACCAATATGAGAAGTATTTTTTTGCTGCAGCAAACGCCTCAAGACTAACTGGTCTCCCTATTCTAAGCCATACTGAAATGGGAAAAGGATCTCTGGAACAAATCAGTCTATTTACTGACAATGGTGTACTTGCTGATTCCATCATCCTATGCCATCTTGACAGAAATCTCGATGACTTTGATTATCAACTTGAAGTAGCAAAAACAGGTGTTTTTTTAGAGTTGGATACCATTGGAAGATTTAAATACCATTCAGATGAAGAAGAAGCAGCCTTTATCATTAAAATGGTATCACACGGATATGAGGATAAGATTCTTTTAGGTTTAGACTGTACTCGTGAACGAATGAAGAGTTACGGTAATGCAATAGGATTAGATTACTTAATCACAACTTTTTTACCTCTTTTAAAAGCCTATGGCCTAAAGGACGAGATAATCAAAAAATTTATGATTTATAACCCTGCAAAAGCATTTACAATAAAAAATAGAAGTTGAGAGGAGAAATATATATGATTTTACCATTAAAAGCAACACAACCTACAATTTATTTCATTGGGGTAACCACCACCAAATCTTCAATCATGAAGGTTTTCCCATTATGGGCGGAGGCTCTGGGAATAAAAGATGCTGTCATAAAAGGAATCGATATTGAAATTCATGCAGACCCCCAAATTTATAGGGATGTTGTGGAATTTATCAAGAAGGATGAGCTATCTCTAGGTGCTTTGGTCACTACACATAAAATCGATTTATTTAACGCTACAAAGGATTTGTTTGAGTACCTTGATCCTTATGCTCAGATGTTTGGAGAACTTTCCTCAATCTCAAAGAAGGAAGGCAGACTAGAAGGCTTCGCTAAGGATCCCATATCTAGCGGTCTATCACTGGAAGCCTTCGTACATAAGAATTTCTGGAAGGATCATGGCGGAGAAGTCTTTATCATGGGGGCTGGTGGTAGTGCAATCGCAATGAGTGCCTATCTTCTAAACAAGGATAAGGGCGATAATATCCCCTCAAAGCTCATCATCGGTAACAGAAGCAAGCCAAGGCTAGATGAAATTGAGAAAGTTATAAAGAAATTAAAACCAGGGTATAGTGCAGAGTACTACTTGACACCCGAAGCAGAACAAAATGACGAAATCTTGAAGAATCTAAAACCATATTCACTCATTATAAATGCCACAGGATTAGGCAAAGATAGGCCAGGATCTCCCTTGTCCGATGCATGCGAGTTTCCTGTGAACGGCCTGGTTTGGGAAATTAACTATAGAGGCAATCTTCTTTTCATGGACCAAGCGTTAAAACAGAAAGAAGTGAAAAATCTTCACGTTGAAGATGGTTGGATATACTTCATACATGGTTGGACTCAAGTTATATCTGAAGTTTTTCATATTGAAATTATCGGGAAGTTATTTGATGATTGCAAAAGAATCGCCAATGAATTGAATAATAATGGATAGGAGGAAATAATGATGAATCAAAATGAAAGCAAGAATGAAAGCAAGGAAATGAAGATTAATCCTCTTTCAATGTATTTTGACTTACAGAATGGACTTTGTCCAGGAAAGAAGTCAACTGTCCGCTACTTGTCTAATATGAAAGGCATGTTTGCAGATGAAATAGCCCTTTCGGAAATGGTCAAGAAGAATGATGCAGTTATTTATGAGTTTTATGAGCTTGGGATACCCCAAACATCCGGTGATTTACTGTTCGGAACAAGTATCGTTTATCCAGGAAAAGTTGGTAACGAATACTTCATGACCAAGGGGCACTTCCACACCATTTTGGATACAGCCGAGGTATATTATTGTCTGAGTGGAATAGGCTACATGCTTATGGAAGATCCAGAAGGCAACTGGGATGCACAGGAAATGATTCCTGGTAAAGCTGTATATGTCCCTAAAAGCTGGGCACACCGAAGTGTCAATACAGGTCACGAACCACTTATTACCTTTTTTGTATTCAGAGCTGATGCCGGCCATGATTACGGTACAATTGAAACTAAGGGATATAGGAAGCTCATTGTTGAAGAGTCGGGTAAGACTAAAATTGTAGACAATGCAAAGTGGAAATAAATATTAAAAAGGATGGCGATATGATTATGAGTAAAAAGTGGGATATTATTAATAAGATTACTGATGCGGGTTTAGTTGTAGTTGTTAGAGCAGAAAATTCAGAAGAAGCTAAGAAAATAGCAGATGCTTGCCTTAAAGGAGGCGCTGCTGCAATTGAAATAACCTATACTGTTCCGGGTGCTTCAAAGGTTATTGAAGAGCTTTCAAAGACATTCGCCAATGAAATCATCGTTGGTGCTGGAACTGTTCTAGACCCTGAAACCGCTCGAATTGCAATATTATCTGGCGCCCAATATGTGGTTAGCCCGTATTTGAGCGAGGAGACATTGAAGCTTTGTAACCGTTATCAGGTTCCATACATGCCAGGTGTAATGACAATAGAAGGTGTTGTAAAGGCTATGGAATTAGGCGCAGATATTCTAAAACTGTTCCCTGGTGAAGCCTTTGGTCCAAAAATGATAAAGGCTATAAAAGGCCCTCTTCCCCAAGCAAATATTATGCCTACAGGTGGAGTGAGTATCGACAATGTTGTTGAATGGATTAAAGCTGGAGCCGTGGCAGTAGGTGCAGGTGGAAGCCTTTTAGCGGGTGTAAAGACTGGTGATTTTGAAAGTATTACAAGGCTGGCAGCTGAATTTGTTGCAAAGATAAAAGAGGCAAAACAAAAAAACTAAAAAGTAAAATGACTAACAGACAGTCTTACATAAGAGAATAATTTAAAAATGGCAAACCACATTAAACTGGTCTGCCATTTATTTTAATAAATATTATCAATCAAAAACTTAAGTTATTTATTAATACCTAATCTATATCAAAATTATCTTAAAGATTTTACTGCAAACCTTTATACAAGGCGTCCAGTAACACTTTATTAGGATCTTGGCTTAATACCCAATTGAGTGTTATTTATATACCAGCTTCCAGCAGCACCAGCAATAGTGAGCACATTCTGATTCTAGCAAGTCGGCTTACTTTTACATCTTATAAATATTATTGACAGAACGTCCCATTATTTGTAGAATTATTCCATGACAATAACATAATAATTGAGCAGACATCAAACCCATCTACTTTTTAGGGGGAGCTATATGAAAAGGAAACAATCTCCTATCTATCGGATAAATAATGCCAATATTTTACGTGTATCTAAAAGAGTAATTAACTCGATTTCAGAACAGGTTGAAATTGATGAGAAGCTTACCTTTCAAGCAAATCTTCTTGAGATTGTTAATGAAGCAATTATCGCGTTTGACCTCAACCAAACTGTAACATACTTGAATCCCGAAGCTGAGCTACTGTACGGTTGGACGGCGGCCGAAGCTCTTGGTATGTCGTCTATTGAAATTTTGCAACCAATTTACACAGTAGAAGATAAAGCTGAGAGACAAGTAACATTTAAACTACTTGAAACATTAAGAGGTGAATACATACACCACCGTAAAAGCGGTTCGCCTTTTTGGGTTGAATGCACATCGAGAGAGTATTTAGACAAAAGTGGTAATATTGTAGGCTACGTGGTTGTAAGCCATGACATCACTAGCCGAAAACAAGCTGAAACCAATTTAAATGGTGTGAAGGAGCGCCTAACTCAGGAATTAGATGTCAAGAACCGTTTGCATACAATAAGTGCGCATTCTATTAGTAACGGTAATGTGCATCAAGTACTTGACGAAATTATCGAAACAGTCATTGAAATCACCAATGCTGATATGGGTAATATTCACTTATTAGACGAGCATTCTGGGGTAATCAAAAATGTCGCACAACGGGGATTTGATCAGCCATTCTCGGATTTATTAAATAAAATACACGATAATAGGAAGGTGGGTGACATAGGTCTTAATCTGAGGGAACGTATAATTATTGAGGATTTAGCAATCAGTCCTCTCCCAATATTCATGTTCAACCATAATGTGCAACATATTTTGTCTGCAGGCATCAGATCAATTCAATTTACACCTCTTATCAGTCGTTCTGGCCAATTACTAGGTATATTTTCAACCCACTATAGAACTCCACATAGAATGGAAGAGCGGGAGAATATATTATTGGACATGTTAGCCCGTTTAATAGCAGACATTATAGAACACATGCAGTTTCAGATGAATAAAGAGCTTTTGATTAAGTCTGAAAAGGAGAAAAATGAAGCCCTTCAAAAAGCTATTGAAATGAAGGATGAATTTCTTTCTCTTATATCTCATGAATTCAAAACGCCTTTGACAGTTATTAATTCTGCACTTCAAGCAATGGAACTTCTGTGTAAAGATGAATTATCTACTAGATCAAAAGGCTTCCTAAAAAAAATACGACAGAACTCTTACAGGCAGTTAAGATTAGTGAATAATCTTCTGGACATTACCCGTTTTAATGCAGGCCAGATGAAAATAAACAAAATTAATAAAGATATTATTTTCTTAACTAAATCCATTACAGATTCAGTTCAAATTTATGCTCAACAAAAGGAAATAAATTTGACATTTTCCTCTACTATTAAACGAAGAGAAATAGGAATTGATGAAGAAAAATACGAAAGAATACTGTTAAACTTGCTCTCAAATGCCATTAAATTTACACATAAAGGTAATTCTATTTGTGTTAGCGTATATCAAAAAATAGTAGACAGAAAATGCATGGTATGTATTAATGTAGCAGATAACGGAATAGGTATTCCTAAAGATAAGATAGATCTGATATTTGAGAAGTTCGGTCAAGTGGACAATTCTCTTTCCCGGCAAGCCGAAGGAACAGGTATAGGTCTATCCCTTGTTAAAATGCTTGTTGAGTCTCAGTGTGGAGTAATTACTCTAGATAGCCAAGTAGGACATGGAAGTTCATTCAACATTATGTTTCCCGCAAAAAAAATAAAAGCAGCTCCAGTTGAACATATGATAAAAGAAATTACCGACAGTCGATTAATACAGGCGACAGCAGTTGAGTTTTCTGATATATATCTATAAACTAACAGAAAAATAAAGTTATTCTACTTGCCTTTAGCTCGACTCCGAAGCGTTAAATTGACTTTTTTAATATCAGAGACATTTAGCTTGGCCATTCTTATATAGCAATAGGAAGCTGGAATAAAAAATATCTGGAATATTATTAATGTAATAATATAGTTATTTGGCTCATTCGCTGATTTTGATACAATATCAAGAACAAAACCCACACCTACATTTCCAATTGTCCTACCTAAACCGCCGATAAGGTTTGCCAGGCTATAAACTGTAGCTCTGTGTTCTGGAAGGTTTACGTCTGTTATCAGCGCAAGCCAATTGGGTGTATTTGCCGATTGGCCTGCCGAGGCAAAAAAAGCTAATACAAACATTACCGTCATCGATGGATTTAGTATTATACTTTTCAACAAGTACAGTAATATTGAAACTGGATTATTATTATCAGGCAACAAAAGGTTATTGAACGGTTGAATAAACATAAATGTATATGCGGGGATTGCTATAAAAACTACTAAAGCTGTAAGGTAAGCTCTTCCTTTATACGTTTTACGTTGAAATACGTCTCCAAGGTGACCAAAATATGAAGATGTAAGCCCGCCTGTCTGAAATAAGGCAAAAAGATATCCCGAGGTTATGATAGCTGTCTGTGTGCCAAAGCCTATATGCTGGAGTTTGGATGAATATAATGTTGGTAACCAAATCAAGGTTCCTGTTGTAATGTTCATAAAAAAGCCCTCTAATAACAACCAGATGTTGCTTGACTTAGAAACAATACCATATATCTGTTTCCGTTCAATTCTATAATTATATTCTTTTCCTTTCCCTATAAGCCCTTTTAATTCTGGTTCTGACTCACCCATGCTAGGGTCTCTGATAAACATGTATAGAAATAGCAGAAAAAATCCTATTAGACTTACAATTTTAAATGGAGTTCGCCAGCTGGTCGTGGGAGCTATCAGCGATGCCATCAATGCTCCTGCAATTCCACCGAACCCTTGAGACATTCCCCAAAGGCTCAAAAGCGTTCCTCTAGATTTATGTGGAATATAATCAGTTAAAACACTATATCCTATTGAGGCTATACAGCCCAGACCAATTCCAGTAAAAATCTGCAAAGTAAATAGCTCTAAATAATTTCTACAAACCGATATTAAATACACAGATACTGCCCATACGATTGTACCAATTATTATATAACGTTTTCGTTTTCCTTTCCCAGCCAGGTATCCCCAATAAACTGATGATAAGGAAGTAACCAGTATATTCATAGCTGAAATGAGTCCAAGTGCTGAAACATGCACTTTTAAATCCTTCGCAATAGACGAAAAAAGCGGTGGAAAAAGACCAATTACTATATTGTCAAAGGCAGCAAGAACAACAAAAACAGATATGGTATAAAAAATTTTTATTTTTTGTGTATTTATAGACATTTATCTCTCCATCTGCTCTAAGTCCAATTTTTTATTCCTCATCAAGGTAATTTATACTACCGCTGTTTTTTTATGCAATTAGTTTTTCAATGTAACTATAAAGTCTATAATGTTTTTTGAAGTATTAGGGTTTGCGAAGCTTCTCTGGGCTTTTTTAATTTGATTTAGTCTTTGAGCATTATCTGCAAGTAAATCACTCACTGTCTCTCGAATGTTTTTTAAGTCTTTGCATACAACCCCCAGATTATGTTTCCTGGCGAAATCAGGATTCCCCTCCTCCTGTCCAGGTAGAGCCCCCGTTATAACGAGGGGGGTGTTACAGGATATGGCTTCCATCATAACATTTGGGCTCCCCCTAGTAAACGCTATATCAGAGGCTTTCATTAAATCCTGTATATTATTAATAAATCCAAATACTTCTACGCGACTTCCATACTTTTTACACAATGAAGTCTCAAATCTTTTTTTGGCTGCAGCATTTCTGCCTGCAACAATATTCACTGTACAATTAAAATTATCAAGGAGCACAGAGGCAATTTTGCTCATATTCCCAACTCCATCGCCACCGCTCATTATTAAGCAATTTAGAGGCTTGTCAAAACTATAGCTACCACCATTATGTAATTCGTCGATTTGTTGGTCATAGAACTTAGAACGCACTGGAAATCCTAAAACTTTTATCTTTTCTTCTGGAAACTTGAATTGCATACATTTGTTTTTTGCTTCATATGTTGGACTAATAATATAATCAACTCTAGAGTCAACCCATTGAGGACTTATGCTTACCAAATCCGCAATAAGTGTAACAAAAGGTATTTTTATACTATTCTTTTGTAATATGTTTAGTACTGATCCAATGAAGTTTGGGTGTAAGGATATAATTATATCGGGTTTAATTTGATTCAATAAGCTCAAAAAATCAACTCTAATAATTAGCTCGATAGCTTCATTAATTAATTTTGGCTTTGCTAACGATATTTTCCAAACTAGTTTCCACAACTCTTTGGCATTTCTAGTAATTGTTTCGTATGATTTGCCTATTTGTAACAAAGCTTTTCCACCGAGTGAAAATCCGTCAATAACGTTGATATTTATTTCCTCATAGTGTGCAAACTTTTCACATAAGGCTTCAGTTATGCTCTTATGACCATGTCCTGTATATTCAGAAGATATAATTAATATGTTTTTAATCATAGTAAGGCTCCATATCATTGTTTTTAGAGTGTGTATAACATATATATGAATTATTTTGTCCAACACACTGCACTTAATTCTTAAATTAAAAAACAATGTGTAATGCTACAAAACTAGATAAGAAAAAATGCGCTCCACAGCAAAATAGAGGAACGTATTTAGGGCAAGAGCTGGAACACCTCTTTCATAAAGAATTGTTATAAATGTTTGAACTTGAAAGTTATTAAATATTTACCAGCTAGACTGTTAAAATTAATATTAGCCATTTATACTTCCTAGTATTCTTTGTAATTATTGGTAAAAAGTGTTGACAAGGACATATACACAGTTTAAAATTAAACTTAATAAAAAAAAGCGATGATGGAGACAAGTAAAAAAATATTTCACCGACAGTGAGCTGGGGATAGTGTGAACCCAGTGGCAGAGTTTTTTTGAATAACACTCCGGAGTTACAAACTGAAATGTTTGCAGACTGTGCTTTAAACTAAACGTTTGAGACAGGTACAGATAAAGTAGGAGCGTCGTATTCCTTGCGTTATTTGGATACCAGTAGTAGCTGGAAAGAGAGACCAACATGGTAAATTAGGTGGCACCACGGATAAGCGTGCGTCAATTCGTCCTATTAATAAGACAAATTGACGCTATTTTTATATCTAAGGGGGGGCATATTAATATGTGTACAATTATGTGTTACACGGGAACAGACATAAAACATGAAAAATTTGCAGAGGCATTACAGAGAACCGAGTCGAGAGGACCAGATATGACGGAGATTCTCACCTTACCATCGGGGATTTTGGGGTTTCAGAGACTTGCTATTATGGATTTAAGCTTTAGTGGAATGCAGCCATTCACAAGGAAAACGGATGCAGTCATCTGTAATGGTGAAATTTACGGCTTCCGTGAAATCAAAAAGGAACTAATTGAAAAGGGACATAAGTTTATTTCTGATAGTGATTGTGAAATATTACTTCCCATGTATTATGAATATGGACTAGATATGTTTTCAAAATTAGATGCAGAATACGCAGCTATTATCTATGATGGAAAAAAGGATAGTTACATTGCAGCACGTGATCCAATTGGAATTCGTCCTCTATTTTATGGCTATTCTGAATCAGGTAAAATCATATTTGCAAGTGAAGCGAAAAACTTAATTTGGCTTTCAGACAAGATTATGCCATTCCCACCAGGACATTATTATGCTGACGGTAAATTTACATGCTATTGTGATATAGTTGCAACAGAAGGTGACTATTGCAAGAATGACATGGAAGTGATTTACAGTGAAATTCATGATAAATTGGTTACTGCTATAGAAAAACGTATGGATGCTGATGCTCCTGTAGGTTTCTTGTTAAGTGGTGGCTTAGACAGCTCATTAGTATGTGCAGTTGCTCAAAAAATATGTCCTAAAAAACCAATTAAAACATTTGCCATAGGTATGACTCATGATGCAATTGACTTAAAATATGCACAGGAAGTAGCAGATTACATTCATAGTGAGCACACCGTTGTTTATATGACAAAAGAAGAAGTACTTGGATCACTTGATGAGGTTATTAAACTTCTAGGAACATACGATATTACGACAATAAGAGCAAGTATTGGAATGTATTTGATTTGCAAGAAAATACATGAGATTTCTGACGTAAGAGTACTTCTGACCGGTGAAATTTCTGATGAATTATTTGGCTATAAATATACTGATTTTGCTCCAAATGCAGAAGAATTTCAAAAGGAATCACAAAAGAGAATCCGAGAGCTTTATATGTACGATGTACTTCGTGCAGATCGTTGTATAAGCTCAAATTCTTTAGAAGCAAGGGTACCCTTTGGAGATTTAGATTTTGTAAAGTATGTTATGTCCATCGACCCTGAAAAGAAATTAAACAAATACAACATGGGTAAATACCTTTTGAGATATTCATTTGAAGGTGATTATCTGCCACAGAATATTTTATATCGTGAAAAAGCAGCATTTAGCGATGCTGTAGGCCATTCTATGGTAGACTATTTAAAGGAATATGCAGAAACCTACTGTTGTGATGAAGAATTTGAAAAAATCTGTGAAAACTATAAATATCACTCTAAACCATTCACAAAAGAATCATTGTTATACAGAGAAATTTTCGAGAAATACTATCCAGGACAAGCAGAAATGATAGTAGGCTTTTGGATGCCAAATAAAGAGTGGGAAGGTTGTGACGTAAACGATCCTAGTGCCAGAGTATTATCAAACTATGGTGCAAGCGGTAAATAATTAAGAGGATCCTATAAAAACCCTCAATATATGATTCACCCTTAATAAACTGATATAACTTAACAAAATGGAAAAACCTCGACATTTCTGTTGTGGGTTTTATTGGTGGAGGCGAACCTGATCGGTCCGCATGTACAAATTCTATTGCCGCTTACCGACACAATACCTAATATAAAAAAAGCTGAAGCATAGGAAACCCTTATACTTCAGCTTTTTATTACTACCTAGTACATTCCATATAGGTCCTTCTCCCAAGTGGCATATCCCGTTGTGTACACATTCTAGCTTTTGACTATGCATACCTCTCCTCCAATAAAACAATACCTACTAGTAAATGATATCTTATTTGATTTACTAAGATAAATTATCTAATTTATAAAGATATATTATCTGATTCATAAAGATATAATTATCTGATTCATAAAGATATAATATCTCAATTGATAGTATTAACGCAATTTAAACCTTTATTAGCCCTACTTTTTGGATTACCATCAGTATTTAACCAATCCCGCGAACACATACATTGTTACATATATGGATTATAATAGAAATTAATAGTTATTTTAAAAATCACTTTTATATTTTATATTAGAAAACAAAAAGTGGAGGAACGTTATGGGTCCCATATCATTGCTATCAATTATTATGATTTTGCCAATTGCAGGTATAATTTATTTAATTTATCTGCTAATTAGAGTTTTAAGAATATATATACGGAAAAACCTCTGATTTTCCATATTAGGGGTATCAGCAGATTTTTTTGAAAAAGCTTTCTTTCCAAAATAATAACACAATTTAGTTAAAAGTATTAAAACGTAAAAAGCATATTGTTGTGGAGCTAGCTTTTCCACAACAATATGCTGGACAAAGATTTAGGCAGTCTACTTGGTATTTAGAACCACTAATGGGCTATTGCTTCTTGTACTGGCTGTGTAAAGCTATAATATTTATTGCTTAAGGATTTAAAGTTTGGGCGCTTCGCTGACTTCATTAAATATGCCGATATTTCTGCCCCACTAACTCTTTTCTTATTTAATTCATTGATGATTTTCTCAGCACTTGTTATCCCTATACCATGACCATAATACAAACCATTCCCCATATCGAAAGCATTTTCCCCTTGCCATTCAGGGCTCATAGGGTCTACTTGAGGATTTCTAAAGTATCTGCAATCAGCTGGTAAATAGTCTTTCACATTTATATAATCTACTATACCAAAATCACTATCAAGGTGCTGCCAGCCCATTAGATATATTCTCGGAAATAATTTATTAAAAAGCTCCTCAGGATATATATCCAACAGTGCTTTATAATAAACAATAACCATTGCAGTAGCACACTCAGTTCTATAACTTGAACTGTGGATGTAAATATCCTTTATTGCATCTGATGGCTTAATTCCGCTTTTCAAAGCAAAGCCGCCCTCATCCGTTCTTTTCCAGTAATCCGGATTACACTTGGACTTACGAAAGACACTAAAGGAAAATCTACTTCGATCAAGGTCTTTTGCTGCATTAATAATACTTTTTCGTAGTTTCAGTTCAAAATTTAGTTGGTTTTGCGAAGCATAATTATAAACCTCACTGCTAGTGGCTAATATACTTACTATATTTCTCTCAATACTGTCTTGCATATATTTACTAGTAATAGTATTAGTGTCTATTGAATTACCTGCTATTTTTATCATTGTGATCCCCCAATTCTCCTATTCGCAATCTCTATTTGTTTATCAATAGGATTTTGAAGCCATTTACTCCAACGGTGTTTGCTTTTTTGACTCAGTATGGATGAATAATTGGAAAGGCTCGATTGGGAATCACCATCTAATTTTTTAAAACTCTCCAAGCGTATACTTTCGTCTTCCGTTAATGACCTAGAAAACTCTCCAGTAACATTTGATACAGTTTTTTGAAGATACTTAGCTTCTAAAGATACAGCATACCGATATGGATTACCGGTCTGGAGGTAAGTCTCTCCAGTATAATAAAGAAAATCTTTATTTTGTTTAATCCATTTTTGCGAACACTGGTACTGTTTCATATTATCTTCCCCATTGTACGTGCCTAAACATGGTATGAAGTTTAGAAACTTACGTGCCAGTTCAACATCTTTTCGATTAGTTGAACGTAAACGGTTTGCAATCAGAAATAAATTTTCAGAGTCTGGAACTTCAAAAAATGTCCAAACCAAATCATATATAAATGCTCCTATTCTGTAACGGTTAAAAATCATCTCTTCAATAATTGGTAAGCAGTCCTTTTCTTTATAAACCCTAGCCAGTATTATTGCTGTAGTATCTAATACCTCATCATATTGGTCATTTAATCCATCATCTATGTATCCTGTTTCCAAAATCCATTTTAGTGTAGAGTAATCCTCTTGCCTATTTTGGGGTGAAAACCGTTGTATGTTTGAAATTTCTTTTAATAATATTCCATTCGTAATCTCTAGCGCGTTTTTATTTCGTATACTTAATCGAGTAAAAAGATCAGATTTTTTAATTTCAGGTTGAAGTATAAATAGGGATGAAAACCGCACATTTTTATCATTAATCAATTTAATTGCCTTTTCCTGATTGTTTTTAACCAAATCAGAGAAAATTACTTTCATCCTATCAATGCCATCATTAAGTCTGATTTTATCTAATGTTTCAATTTCTTTAGGGTTTTTATAATTTGTAGACATATATGCTTCCCACATTCTAAAATATCGCTTGTAATCTATAATATGTAAGAAGCTCAAAATATGCTTACATATTTTGAGCTCAAATTAGAGAAGTTAGCAGTACAAATGTGCAATTTTTTATTCAGAAGCATCTACTCGTTCCAATACTTAATTAATCACCAAAATCCATTATCCTTATTGCCATAGTAGGACAGACAACGATACACTCTCCACAGTTAGTACATTTATCTGTATCTATCTTGGCTAGTGTTCCTTCCATACTAATAGCTCCAAACCTGCAGGTTTTAACACATTTAGTACACCCAATACAACCCACATCACAGTTATTTTTAGTAATAGCTCCCTTGTCCTTTGATCTGCATATAACTGAATATTTTTTATCTTTTTGAACCATTTCTATTAACTTTTTGGGGCAGGCTGCAATACATTTTCCACATGCCTTACACCTGTCTTCAATAATCCTAGCAATGCCACCTGTTATAATAATTGCACCAAAAGGACATGTCTTCATGCAGTTGCCATGTCCAAGACATCCGTATGAGCAGGATTTGTGTCCTCCAAAAAGCTGGGCAGCCGCAGAACAATCATCCATACCGTCATAAACATACTTTTCTCTGCTGACACTACAATGACCATTGCATAAAACTCTGGCTGTACTTCTCTTTACTTCACCAGCTTTCATTCCCATTATTTCTGCAGCCTTCTGCGCTACAGCACTTCCTCCAACAGGACATCCATCAACCTCAGCTTTCCCGTTAACTATGGCATCAGCAAAGGCATCACACCCTGCAAACCCACACCCTCCACAGTTAGCGCCCGGAAGAATATCTCTTATTTGAACTACTCTTTCATCGACTTCCACAGCGAATACTTTTGAAGCATATGACAGACCTATTCCAAATACTGCTCCAAGGCCTCCAATTACTGAAGCAGCAACTATAATTTCATTCATATTATCCCCCCAACTCTACTTTATCAACCCCTGAAACCCCAAAAACGCAAGTGAAACCAATGATGCAGCAATAAGTGAAATTGGAAATCCCTTCAGTGATTCAGGTATTTCAGAAAATTCTAAACGTTCTCTTATACCGGCAAATAACACTATTGCCAGCGTAAATCCTGTTCCGGCAAAAGTTCCATATAAAACAGAATTTATAAAGTTTGCTCCATTTTGAATATTGATTATACAAACACCAAGTACAGCACAGTTGGTGGTTATAAGAGGAAGATATACTCCCAGTGCCTGATAAAGCTGCTTACTAGTTTTTTGTATTACCATTTCCACAAATTGTACTAGGGCTGCAATAACAAGAATAAATCCTATTGTTTGCAAATACTCTATTTTAAAAGGCTTCAAGACAAACTCTTGCAAAACCCATGTGGCCGCGGATGAAACTGCCATTACAAATATAACTGCTACACCCATGCCCAAGGCTGTATTGATTTTTTTTGATACTCCAAGAAACGGACATATTCCTAAAAATCTTACCAGTACAAAATTCTCAATAAGTACAGCTGACAAAAATGCTGTTAAAATTGCCTGAATCATATGGCTGTACCTCCTTTGGATGCACTATTACATTGACCAACACAGCCATCACAACTAGAACAACTTGTCTTTGTAATTTTTACAGAGGTAAAACGATTTAAAAGTCCTATTATAATTCCAAAGGTTAAAAATCCACCTGGTGGTAGAATCATTACTATAGCAGGATTTGCTGCTGCTCCAAATAAATCCAGTCCCAAAATACTGCCATTACCAAGTATTTCTCTAACTGAACCAATAGCGAAAAGTGCAAGAGTGAAGCCTATTCCCATACCCAAACCATCTATAGCAGAAGCAACCACAGTATTTTTTGAGGCAAAGGCTTCTGCTCTTGCTAAAATAATACAATTAACTACGATAAGTGGTATAAATATGCCCAGAGCCTTATCAATTGATGGTACATAGGCTTTTAAAAGCATCTGTACAATTGTTACAAAGCCGGCAATAATCGTTACATATGCTGGTATTCTTACCTTTGAAGGTATGAATTTTCTCAGCATAGATATAACCATGTTCGAGCCAATAAGCACCACCATAGTAGAAACGCCCATGCCTATTCCATTGATGGCAGAGGTAGTTACAGCAAGTGTTGGACATGTTCCTAAAACCAGCCTAAAAGTAGGATTTTCATCGACTATTCCATTTTTCAATACTTTCAAGAGACTCATTTGGTGTTACCTCCATCCTTTAGCAGCTTATCACCTAGCTTTGCAGAGGCTTGAACTGCGCTTGTTACAGCCTTTGTGCTGATTGTTGCTCCACTGATAGCCTCAATTTCGTTATCAGATGACGTGAAACGTTTTACCACCTGAAACTCTTTTTGTATTTCCTTACCTAAATATTGATCTGTAAAACTTTCTTGTGAAGCCTTTGAACCAAGTCCTGGTGTTTCCTTGTTATCACCAATTTTTACACCGGATATGGTATTATCTATTCCAACCCCAACAGTTACCTGAATTCCTCCTCCGTAACCTTTGGGAATTGCACTAAAAACATATCCAACAAGTTCTTGTCCATCATATGCGGCATAAGCTTCATGTATAATTCCACTTTCGTCTTTATCTTGCCAGTCCTTTATTTCATCAAAGGACTTAGCCTCAGTCATAACCTGCCTTCTCTGAGTTTCTGCATCACTTTTTGCTCTCTCTATGATGGTATCTTTTGTTTTGCTATTTACAAATGCAAGGCACAAAGCCACAACAAAACAAATCAATAGTAGAGGTAACGTAGTCTTTATAGTGTCACGCATTTTTAACATCACCTCCAAAACTTTTCAGCACCATATATCTGTCTATAAGAGGGACTACAAGATTCATAAGTAGTATTGAATAAGAAACTCCCTCGGGATATCCACCATAGAGCCTGATTACAGAAGTCAGAAGTCCACAGCCTATTCCCATAAGCACTCTGCCTTTAAGCGTTACTGGTGAAGTAGTGTAATCTGTAGCCATAAAAAACGCTCCAAGCATCAAGCCACCGGCAAATATATGATATAGAAAATCTCCTTGGAACATTTCAGTTCCTCCAAGTATCCAAGTCATTAGTCCCACTGTGCTTATAAAAGCTACAGGTAATTCGGGCGAAATTACTCGTTTAATTAATAGGTATACTGCCCCAATAAGTAGAGCTACTACAGATGTCTCCCCTATACAACCACCAACATTTCCAATAAATAAATCCATCAGACTTGGTAATTGCCCTGCCGCTTCAGTTCCCTTTATCAATGCTAGAGGTGTAGCTGAACTTACTGCATCAATTGCAGCTAAAGGGCTTTTCCAGCTAGTCATTTGTACAGGCCAGGAAGCCATAAGAAATGCTCTTGCAGCCAGTGCAGGATTTATAAAGTTGTGACCCAATCCCCCGAACAATTCCTTTACAATAATTATGGCAAAAACACCACCAATAGCAGCTATCCACAATGGAACATTCGGTGATAGGTTGAGTGCCAATAGAATTCCTGTTACAACCGCACTTAAGTCTTTAATTGTGCTGGGCTTTTTTGAAAGCTTTGTCCATATATATTCGGATAAAACACAGGAAAGCACAGTTACTGCTATTACTAACGCCGCTTGTATACGGAAAAAGTACAGACCAGCTATTATTGCAGGAACTAATGCTATTAAAACATCCTTCATAACTTTACTAGTAGTATCGCTACTCTTTATATGGGGAGATGACCCCGCTAATAGGTTAATTTCCATTCTATGCCTCCTTTGACTTTTTACTTGCTTCAATTCTTCTAAGCTCAGCCTTTGCATATCGTATGGACTGGACTAAATGCCTTGATGCAGGGCACACATATGAGCAGCATCCACATTCAATACAATCATTTACGTGATACTTTAATGTGTCTTCTACTCTGCCTTGTATAATATTCGCATTTATATATAGTGGAAGCAATGACATTGGGCATGTAGCTACACACTTTCCACAGCGGATACAAACACTTTCATTTGTAGACATTACCTCTTTATCATTCAGAGCCAGAAGGGCATTAGTCTGTTTTAAAACTGTATTTTCCAAAGAGAATTGAGCTACTCCCATCATAGGCCCACCCATAATAACTTTTTTGGGCTCTGCTTTAAACCCACCACAGAATTCAAAAACCTCCTTAAGTGGAGTACCTATAAGTACTTCAACATTCATAGGCTTTGTGACAGAACCTCCATCTACCGTTATTCTCTTTTTAATTAGGGGCATCCCTGTATTTACTAACCCCGAAATAAAGGATACAGTATTTACATTCTGCACAAGAACTCCTACATCCGATGGGAGTTTACCAGTTGGAACTTTCCGACCAGTAACAACATAAATCAATTGTTTTTCTCCTCCTTGAGGATAGCGAGTCTTCAAAGGGACAACCTGTATATTTCCAAACTTCTTAACTTCTTCATTTAATAGCTTTATAGCCTTTTTCTTATTGGATTCAATTCCGATAAATGCTTTTTTTATTGCTGTAAGTTCCATAACAATTTTAATGCCTTGTAGAATCCCTACTGGATTCTCCAACATTTCTCTATAGTCTGAAGTGATATACGGTTCACATTCAGCTCCATTGATGACAAGAATGTCCATATTTTTATCGGGTGGTGGTGAAAGCTTTACCGTTGTTGGAAAGCCTGCACCGCCAAGACCTACTAGACCAGACTCACGTATTTTCTGAAGTAGCTCCTTCTTTTCTAGACCAGAGCATGGTTTTGCACTTTCATGTATATCTTGCAAACCATCTGGATCAATCTCTACAGACATTACTTCGACTCCACCCGAATAAAGTATTGGCCTAACATCTTTTACTATTCCAGAAACACTTGAATGAATAGGTGCTGACACAAAAGCCTCACTGTCACCTATTTTTTGTCCTACAAGAACCTTGTCTCCTTTTTTTACAATGGGAATACAGGGCGGTCCTATATGCATTGACATAGGAATTATCACTTTAGTAGGAACTGGCATTACCACAGTTTCAAGTTCAGATGTTCTTTTGTTATGTGGAGGTTTTATTCCTCCTCGCAATGACTTTATTTGATTTATCAATTTGACACCCCTTATAAAATACAAAATCACTCTATTATTTTTGCAATATTACAAACAATTACATAATAACTCAATTCATTATCTTTTTCTTATAAATTATAATCTTATCAAAATATGAGTAGCTAATCTAGTTTTTTATACAAGAAATTTAATCCATAATATTAGATCTGTATTAAACATGCTAGGTAAGATACTGTGTTAGAAGTACTACAGTTAGTGACTTTCATTGGGTTTATTATATTCTGCAGTTGAGGGGTTTTGCTTAAAAAAATATAGATAAGGTTATATTTACTTGGAAAATAAGTAAAACCCTATCTATCATTTGTGCTTATATCATATTTTTATGACTATCGTTTTATAACTGGATAAGACTGATATATCCCTACTTCAAAATGCATAATTGAACTGTTAACGACATTTTATTATAATTGCTTGAGTAAATTTGCCATTTCAATGGCAGTAACTGCAGCATCATACCCCTTATTTCCTGCTTTTGTACCCGCCCTTTCAATAGCCTGTTCAATGGTATCTGTAGTCAAAACCCCAAATATCACTGGGATTCCAGCATCTAGTGACACCTTGGCTATACCTTTAGATACCTCACTGGCAACATAATCAAAATGTGGCGTTGACCCTCTTATTACTGCTCCCACGCAAATTACCGCATCAAATCTTTTTGAGGCTACCATTTTCTGTGCAATAAACGGAATTTCAAAAGCACCTGGTACCCATGCTGCTTCAATATCCGCTTCATCTGCTCCATGTCTTACCAGTCCGTCAATTACTCCACTGAGTAGCTTACTACTGATGAACTCATTAAAACGGGCTGCAACAACTCCAAACTTTAAACCCTGTGCAATTAAATTTCCTTCATATGTTTTAATCGACATTTCCTTATTCCTCCTATTTTTTATTTATTAAAAAGCACCTACAGTGGCATTTAAGTATTATCTAAGCCACTCAATATATGTCCCATTTTTTCTTTTTTGGTCCTCATATAGAATTCGTTGGCCTTATTCGTAACTATCTGAATTTGAACCCTCTCCACTATTTCAAGCCCATGTCCGCTTAAACCTACAATCTTCTTTGGATTATTGGTTAGAAGTCTAATTTTTCTGACTCCCATATCAAATAGAATCTGCGCACCTGTACCATATTCTCGGAGATCTGATGCAAAACCCAATAATTCATTTGCCTCAACAGTATCTTTACCTTTATCTTGAAGCTCATACGCCCGAATTTTATTTACCAAGCCTATTCCGCGCCCCTCTTGGCGCATATAAAGAAGTATACCTCTTCCCTCTTCGCTTATCTGCCTCAGTGCTGCATCGAGCTGTTCTCCACAGTCGCATCTTTGGGAGTGAAAAGCATCGCCAGTCAAGCATTCAGAATGTACCCTTACTAACACTGGCTCATCAGAGTTTTTAATATCTCCTTTTACCAAAGCCACATGATGTTCTCCATTTGTAATGTTTTCATAGGCAACTATACTGAATTCCCCATATTCTGTTGGTAGTTTTGCTAAGGCAGCAGCCCTTATGATTTTTTCGGTTTTTCTTCTGTATTTGATTAGATCTGCAACTGTAATAATTTGAAGAGCATGTCTGTGAGCAAATTCCATCAATTGAGGTAATCTAGCCATTGTTCCATCATCATTCATAATCTCACATATAACTCCGACCGGACTTAGCCCTGCAATTCTGGCAAGATCCACAGCCGTTTCTGTATGTCCTGAGCGTTTCAATACTCCTCCATCCCTAGCTATCAGCGGAAATATATGCCCAGGTCTTAAAAAATCATTAGCTGTAGAATTAGGGTTAACCAATTCTTTTATTGTATTTGCCCTTTCAAAGGCTGATATGCCAGTGGTTGAGCTTCTATGATCAACGGTAACAGTAAATGACGTCTTCATACTTTCAGTGTTTCTCTCGACCATTAAGTTTAGATCAAGAATTCGGGCACGCTCCTCAGTTAGTGGTACACAGATCATTCCTTTCCCAAAGGTAGCCATAAAGTTAACCTGTTCAGGTGTTACCTTTTCGGCTGCCATCAAAAGGTCTCCTTCATTTTCACGATCTTCATCATCTAGAACTAAGATCATTTTTCCCTGTCTTATATCTTCAACTGCTTCTTCAATAGAATTAAATTTCATTTACTTTCACTCCGTTCGAGTTATATTTTGTTTATGCAAATCCATTTTCTCGCAGGAAATCTATAGAAATATTTTTTTTGTATTTTGATTCTTGCGTATTCGTATTTAAAAGCCTTTCCACGTATTTACCAATTACATCGCACTCGATGTTGATCTGCTCACCTACCCTCCGGAACCCAAGTGTTGTTTCTCCTGCAGTAAGTGGTATAAGAGAGACTTTGAAGGATTTTTCATCCATATGTGCTACGGTTAGGCTGGTTCCGTCCAGCGCAACCGAACCTTTAAAGACAATGTATTTCATTATGGCCTCGGGAGCTTCAACCGTAAGCCATATCGCGTTATCTTCCTCTACCCTGCTGTTAACAATTCCGGTGCCGTCAATATGCCCGGATACAATATGCCCACCCAATCTATCCGACAAGCTTAAAGCCCTCTCCAAATTGACTTTATCGGATATATTGAGCTTTTGCAGTCCTGTTTTTCTAATGGTTTCCGGCATAACATCTACGATAAACCACGAAGATGATAGGTCAGTTACAGTTAGGCAGATGCCATTTACAGCAATACTATGTCCTATCTTTACATCCTTCAAAATCTTTGAACAATTAATGGAAAGCTTTATGGATAAGCTCCCGTGTACAATTTCTCTGATACTACCTATTTCCTCTACAATTCCTGTAAACATGGCTCTCCTTTCACATATCCCTCTATAAGAATATCGTCATCAAATCTGCTGATACTTATATCTTCCAGTTTTATAGCATTCTTCATAAGCTGAATTCCCGAGCCCTCCACAGGAGTTTTGGCCTCCTTGCCTCCAATGATTTTAGGTGCAATGAAAAACATTGCTTTATCCACTATCCCCGAATTTAAAGCAGCTGCACTTAAGTCTCCTCCTCCCTCCAAAAGCACGCTGTCAATTTCTAGTTTATACAGTTCCTCCATTAGTTTTATCAAATCAACATGCCCACCTTGTCCATCCAACTTTATAATACGCACCCCTTTTTTCAAGAGCTGTTTTTCTTTTTCACTTTCAATCAGGGATGTTGTGGCAAGAATGATACCTGCTGAGGATTCCACGTTAATAACCTGGCTATTTACGGGTATTAAACCCTTACTATCCACAACAATTCTAATAGGATCCTTACCTTTCCCCGAACTAATCCTTGTAGTAAGGGCTGGATTATCCACCAGAACTGTATTTATCCCTACCATAATGGCTGCAACCCTGTCGCGTACCACGTGTACCTGCTGCCTTGAACTTTCTCCCGAAATCCACTTGGAATCACCACTAGTACAGGCTATTTTACCATCTAGCGTCATTGCAGTTTTCATAATAACGAAAGGCCTTTTATGCGTAATATATTGAATAAATATTTCGTTTAGCAAGCTAGCCTCACGCTCAAGAACCCCAACAATTACTTCAATGCCTGCATCTCTTAGCATTTTGATTCCACGACCAGAGACTTTTGGATTTGGATCCTCCATTGCAACTACAACTTTACTAATTCCAGCTTCTATAATTGTCTGTGCACAAGGCGGCGTCCTTCCATAGTGTGAACACGGCTCAAGGTTAACATAGAGTCTACCTCCCTTTACACCTTGCTTGGCATTATTGAAGGCATCCACCTCGGCATGGGCACCACCTAGAGCTTTGTGATAACCCTCTGCGATAATTTCTCCATTATTGACAATTACTGCACCAACCAGCGGATTAGGATTAGTTCTACCCCATCCTCCCTTTGCAAGCTCCAAAGCTCTTTTCATATATTCTTCATGTTTATTCATAATCCATCTCCACATTTTTCTAATAATATGTCCAATTCTTAACATTAAAATGTACGCAAAAAATCCCTGAAGCAAAAAACTCCAGGGATAGGTACACAAATAGAACCAGAAAAAATTCTTCTCTCATCCAGACTATACTGTCGGCTCTGGAATCTAACCAGATCAACCTATAAAGGCTCGCGGGCTTTACCGCCGGTAAGGATTTTCACCTCTCCCTGAAGAATATATATTTAATTGTTATCAATAAAACTTTTTTTAAATATACCATTTGAAAACTTTGAAGTCAAGAATTTACTTTGCTATTATCTTTGCTGTTATCTTTGCTTCTACTTTACTTATGTACTTGCTTCTACTTTATACTAAGCATTAGTAGATAAACCCTATAATAGGAATATTGCTACAATAGTAGTAACTACCAACCCAATTACAACTGGCTTCAAGTTACGCCTTGCTAGTTCAAACGGGTCTACACCACAAATTGCTGCTACTGGTATTACAGCCCAAGGTATAAGTGTTCCACCACCAACCCAAATTGCAGCGACCTGGCCAAGGGCAGTCAGTGTGCTTATACCAGTACCAATTGCTACTGAGAATAGCTTTGCAATGGAGCCCACAAGGGAAATTCCTGAAAAACCAGATCCATCAAGTCCCGTAATTGCTCCGACTACAGTTGATGTTACCGCTGCTACTCCACCATTTAATGGCACAGTATTAGCCAAGAATACGCCAAGATCATTTACCAATCCATTTGAACCTTTCGGAAGAATTTCACCATAAATACTATTGAAACCTGCATCTCCAAGGTAAAAAAACGCTGCTATTGGAATTACTGGACCAAAAACTCTAAATCCAAACTGCAAGCCTTCAATAAACCTTGATGTTATATTTTCAAGACTTTTGCCTTTATGTGTAAAAAATGTGACTAATATTAATATAAATAATGCTGTGCCACCAATTAATGCCGTTGCGTCTCCACCTTGTAGTTTGGCTATATACATAACAATAATATCTACTATAAAAAGTACAGGTACCAAAATAGCAAAGAAAAACCTCAGTGCAGGTGACAATTTCTGTTCTTTTGCTTGATCCTCTGTTACTGAAGTCTCTTCCTGTTTTACTACAATAGTTTTCTCTAACTTCAAAGTGTTTTTCTTAATATCTCTGAATAATAACCAAAATGCGGCGAAGGTAGTAACCAATCCCATCACGATTACAAGCGGTATACTCGCTTGTATGACGTCCCCTACAGGGATTCCGGCTCCACCCGCTGTTAGCTTTGGTGCCCCCTGTATAACAAAATCACCTGATAGCGCCACTCCATGCCCAAATAAATTCATTGCGACAGCAACTCCCATTGCTGGTAACTTTACCCGAAGAGCCACCGGTAAAAGAACAGCTCCCAATAATGCAACTGCAGGTGAAGGCCAAAAAAACCATGAAATGATCATCATGACAATACCGATGACCCAGTAAGCAAGTACAGGACCCCTGATTAGCTTAGTAAATGGGGATACCATTGTTTCATTAATACCTGAACTCAACAATTCTTTGCTCATCGCCGTTATTACTGATATTATAAGAATTGTACCCATTAACTCTTTAATAGCGTAGATCAAGCCATTGAATATACCCATTACTGACTGGTAAACTGACAAAGTTGCAACAAGCCCAATGCAGAATATTCCAATTATACAAATCAAGCTGGTATCTCTTCTCATAAACATAACAACTATAATTGCGAGTATAAAAAATAGATAAATCCAGTGTAGTGCATTTAATTCAATACCCATTATCATCATCCTTTCTCTTTGAATATTCCTGTAATACAGAATATTCAAAGCAGAAAGGAAAGGTACTCGTCAACTTAATTAAACATATTGATAAGGATTTGAGTAATGCTAAAAATACTCGTCCTATTTTACTGCTCTTTAAGCATTCGTTTCATGATCTTGCCTGTACTATTCTTTGGGAGGCTCTCAATAAAATCTATTACACGTGGCAACTTGTAAACTGCAAGCCGTTCTTTCATATACTGAAGTAGTTCTCGTGAAGTACATTCTTCACCCTCTTTTAAAACAACAAAAGCTTTTACATATTCTCCCCTAAGCTTGTCCGTAAGTCCAATAACTGCAGCCTCTTTCACCTTCGAATATTGATAGATTACTTCCTCAACTTCTCTTGGGTAAACATTCATGCCTCCTACGATGACCATGTCCTTTTTCCTGTCTACGATGAAAATATAACCGTCTTCATCCTTCTTTGCTAGGTCTCCTGTATGAAGCCACCCATTTAGCAAGGCCTTCGTTGTCTCTTCCTCCTGTTTGAAGTATCCCATCATTACATTTTCTCCTCTGACAGCAAGTTCTCCAACCTCCCCTGCAGGTAGTTCTATATCATTTTCATCAACAATTTTACACTCTGCATACGGAATAGGTAAACCGATGGAGCCTTCTTTTTGTACCCCAAACGGTGGGTTAAAGCATACTGCGGGAGAAGCCTCTGTCAGTCCATAACCTTCTACCACGGGAAGTTTCATGATCTCTTTAGCCTGCCTAAATATCTCAACAGGTAGTGCTGCTCCCCCAGAAACTGCAAAACGAAGCTTTGGGAAAGTGATATTCTTCTTGCCTGCCTCCAATAAAACTACATACATTGCAGGCACGCCCATAAATACTGTGATTTCATCTTTTTGCAAAGATTCTATAACCTCTTTGGGTTGAAAGGATTCTAAAATCGTAACTGTTGCTCCAGACCACAAAGGCATAAGTATACAGGATGTGAATGCAAACACATGAAACATCGGAAGAACGCACATATATATGTCATCCGGTCTTGCAGTAAGCCCCAGATAACACTGTTCTGCATTAAATACAAGGTTTTTATGGGTAAGCATTGCTGCTTTCTGCTTTCCAGTGGTACCAGAAGTATATAGAAATGTGGATATAGCATTTTCATCTGAAAAATCCACAAACTCATCACAAGAAATCTCTGAAATACTATTATGAAGCTCCTCATCTAACACGATAACCTTTATACCCAGAGCATTTTGAATAGATTCTTTAGTAATTTTAGCTTTTTGTAGAATCACAGGATGTATAATCATAAATTTGGCTTCTGAATCCTTAGCCATATAAGCAATTTCTTCCATAGTAAGTAATAAATTTATAGGAACTATAATTCCACCATTTTTTACAGTGCCCATATATGAATATATAAATTCGGGTGAATTGAGACAGCTCAATATAACTCTATCTCCAGTTTTTACTCCTAACTTCTTTAAGTAACTTGCATAGCCTAATACCATTTTATCAAGCTGACCATAAGTAACACTACTTCCCTTAAACTTTAAGGCAATTGAATCGCTGTTATAATTGTTTTTGTAAATAGCCCCAACCATCGTTAACTCCTCCATATAATATTATTTGATTTACTTCTAAATGGATAAACGTTCCAAAGTTAATTATACTATATTTAGGTTCGATATGGAAATACAACTATTTTATCTCTCAGTCCCTTTGAATAACTATGATAATTTTCTTCAAAAGCAGTTCATCTCAAGTTCCTTACATTAACAGATAAACCCCACAACCATTGTGGTTGTGAGGTTTATTATCATCAGTATTTATCCAATAAATTCTAGTTGGTTATTTAATTACTGATTTACCCATGAGGTATTTATCAACTTCTCTTGCAGCAAGCTTTCCCTCTTGAATAGCCCAAACAACTAGACTCTGACCTCTTCTCATATCTCCAGCAGTGAATACCTTCTCTACATTTGTCTCAAAAACCTCGTACTCAGCTTTGACATTACTTCTTGGGTCCCTTTCAAGCTTGAGTTCATTTGGAATAGTATCTTCTGGGCCCAAAAATCCCATAGCAAGAAGTACTATATCAGCTTTCCACACTTGTTCGCTTCCAGGCACTTCTTGTGGAACAAATCTCCCAAGTGAGTCCTTACCCCAAGTAACTTTTACGGTATGAACTTCTGTTACCTCACCGTTTTGATTTCCTACAATCTTCTTAGTGGATATAAGATAATTTCTTGGGTCCTTTTCGGTTAGGCTTATCGCCTCTTCCTGACCATAATCCACTTTAAGTTTCTTTGGCCATTCAGGCCATGGATTTGACTGTACAATTCTTTTTTCAGGTGGCTCAGGCATTATTTCAAACTGATAAACGCTCTCACATTCATGCCTTATCGAGGTACCAACACAGTCAGTTCCAGTATCTCCTCCACCGATGATAATAACATTCTTGCCTTTGGTGCTAATGTAGCTGCTGTCTTCAAGTTTTGAATCAAGCAAGCTTTTAGTATTTGCCTTTAAGAAATCTACTGCGTAGTAAACTCCTTTGAGTTCTTTTCCTTCAACGTCAAGTCCACGCGCTTTAGTTGCTCCTGCACACATTACAACTGCGTCATAGCTATCAACTAACTCCTGTGAACTAATATCTTTTCCAATTTCTGTGTTTAGTACAAATTTTATTCCTGATGCCTTCATTAAATCTAGACGTCTTTCCAATATGTTCTTTTCTAGCTTCATATTTGGAATTCCGTACATCATTAGTCCACCTACTCTGTCATTTCTCTCATACACAGTGACATCATGACCTACAATATTTAAAAAATATGCAGTCGACAACCCTGAAGGTCCTGAGCCCACAACAGCAATTTTCTTTCCTGTTGCTTTAGCTTTCTTTGTCTCTACCCAACCTTCTGCAAAGGCTTTCTCTATGATTTCGTATTCGATATCATGTATTGTGACAGACTCCATATTATAGCCTTCAGTACATGAGCCTTCACATGGAGCGGGACAAACTCTTCCGGTAAACTCAGGGAAAGGGTTTGTTCTAATAAGTCTTTTATATGCTTCCTTCCATTGCCCCTTATAAACTAAATCATTCCACTCGGGAATAAGATTATGAACAGGACATCCAGCAGCCATACCATTTAGAAGAACTCCACCATGACAGAACGGAATACCACAGTTCATACATCTCGCTGCTTGTGTTTTTATAACTTCGGGATCACGAGGGAGACGAATTTCATCCCAATCTCTAATTCTTTCTTCTGAAGGTCTTTTCTTCGGATCGATTCTTTCATATTCTAAAAATCCAGTAGCTTTTCCCATTATCATACCCTCTTAATTTCTAATAATCCATTGTTACCAATGTTCCATTAATTTCTAATACTCCATTAATTATACTTCTCTTTCAAAGGCCCACATTAATGCTTCATCACCTATTAAGCCGGCGTTGTGAGCTTCGCCTATATTTTTAAGCATTTGCTTATAATCTTTAGGTATCACCTTGGTAATTCTTTGTGAATAGTTCTCCCAATTATCAAGAACTTCTTTGCCCAAAGGACTACTTGTGTACAGAACATGCTTCTCAATCATTCCCTTAACGTCTGTCATTTCCTCTTCTGAGTCGATCTTTTCAAGAAGTACCAGTGATTTATTGCAATAAATTTCGTCAAAATCTAAAATGTATGCAATACCACCTGACATTCCTGCAGCAAAGTTTCTTCCCGTTTTACCCAGAACTACTACAATGCCTCCTGTCATATATTCACAGCCATGATCGCCAACACCCTCAACGACTGCTTTTATACCACTGTTTCTCACACAGAATCTTTCACCTGCTATACCATTAATATAGGCTTCTCCTTCAGTTGCTCCGTAGAAAGCAACATTTCCTATAAGGATATTTTTCTCTGGCTCAAAATCAGAAGTTTTGGGTGGATAAACAATAATTTTACCACCGGAAAGACCTTTTCCGATATAATCGTTAGAATCTCCTTCGAGCTCAAGGGTCATTCCTTTTGGTATAAATGCTCCGAAGCTCTGCCCTGCAGAACCCACAAAGGTAAGCTTTATTGTATCTTCAGCTAATCCAGCTTCACCATACCTCTTGGAAATTTCGCTTCCTACAACTGTACCAACTACCCTGTCCACATTTTCAATCTTCAGTTTAGCTCGGATTGGTTTTTGGTTTTCAAGAGCAGGCTTGCACATTCTGAGAAGCTTTGTAATTCCTAATGTTTTATCCATCATATGATTCTGCGTCTTTGTATTATATCTGCCTACATCAGCACCAGCATATGGTTGGTAAAGGATAGCAGACAAATCAAGATGAGAAGCTTTCCAATGCTTAACACCATCCTTTGCTTTAAGTCTGTCAGTACGACCTACCATTTCATTTATAGTCTTAAAGCCCATTTTAGCCATGATTTCGCGCATCTCCGCCGCTATAAATCTCATGAAGTTCTCAACGTATTCTGGCTTACCTGTGAAATTCTTTCTTAATTCTGTATCCTGAGTAGCTATGCCTACAGGACAGGTATTGAGGTTACAAACTCTCATCATTACACATCCAAGCGTAATAAGTGGAGTAGTTGCAAATCCAAATTCTTCTGCACCAAGCATTGCAGCAACTATAACATCTTTACCCGTTAATAACTTACCATCTGTTTCTAAAACTACTCTATCTCTCAGTTTATTTAGAACCAAGGTTTGATGAGTTTCAGCAAGTCCAAGTTCCCATGGAAGTCCAGCGTTCTTTATACTAGTCCATGGAGAAGCACCGGTTCCACCATCATATCCACTGATAAGAATAACATCAGCTTTTCCTTTAGCCACACCTGCAGCAATAGTACCTACACCAACTTCAGATACCAACTTAACGTTTATTCTTGCATCCCTATTGGCATTTTTGAGGTCATGAATAAGCTCAGCCAAATCTTCTATTGAATAAATATCATGATGCGGTGGTGGTGAAATAAGATCCACACCCGGAGTTGAATGTCTTACCTTTGCAATTTCCGGATAAACCTTTTTACCTGGAAGCTGGCCTCCTTCGCCAGGTTTTGCGCCTTGCGCCATTTTTATCTGTATTTCCTGAGCATTCGCAAGGTAGTTGCTGGTAACACCAAAGCGTCCAGAGGCAACTTGTTTAATTGCACTTTTTTTGGAGTCTCCATTTTCCATCACCTTGAATCGTTCAATGTCTTCTCCACCTTCGCCGGTATTACTCTTTCCTCCAAGCCTATTCATCGCAATGGCAAGACATTCATGTGCCTCCTTACTAATTGAACCGTAGGACATTGCTCCAGTCTTAAACCTCTTGACGATTGAATCAACTGATTCCACATCTTCTATAGGAATAGTATCTCCGATATTATAATTGAATTCAAGAAGATTTCTTAATGTAATTACTTCTCCTTCGTTCATCTTTTTAGTATACGACTTAAATAGGCTGTAGTTTCCTTCCCTACATGCCTTTTGAAGCAAGTAGATAGTTTCAGGATTATACATATGAAGTTCTCCATCCTCCTTGGCTTGGAAGAACCCACCTATTTCAAGTGTGTCAGTATATGGAGAATTTTCATTATATGCACTCTCATGTCTCATTTGATTTTCCAATGCCAGCTCTTCTATTCCTATACCTTCTAATCTTGAAGGTGTCAGTGTAAAATACTTATCTACAAGACTCTTTTTGAGACCCACTGCCTCAAAGATTTGCGCCCCTTGATAGCTTCGCATTGTAGATATACCCATCTTTGTAAGCACTTTAAGAATACCTTTTACAGAGGCCTTTATGAAGTTCTTTTTACCCTCTTCATATGTTACATCACCAAGTAAATTCCTTTCAGAAAGTTCCTTGATGGTTTCATAAGCTAAATATGGGTTTATTGCTGTTACGCCATAGCCTATTAGTGTGCAAAAATGGTGTACTTCTCTAGGTTCACCTGACTCTAATACAATACCAACATTAGTTCTAATTTCTTTTCTGATCAAATGATGATGAAGTCCAGAAGATGCTAAAAGTGCTGGAATTGCAGCGCAATCCGCATTCACACCTCTATCCGAAAGTACAATAATGTTTTTACCTTCACTAATAGCCCTGTCAGTTTCTCTAAATATTTTTGATAATGCTCTTTCAATACCCTTTACCCCATCTACTACTTTATAAAGTATGGAAATGGTTACTGTTTTAAAGACATCATTATTCAGATGCTTAAGAGTATTAAGCTCTTCATTGGTTATTATAGGATGCTCTAGGAAAATACTAGCTGTATTCTTTTTGTCTGGATCTAGAAGATTTCCTGCAGTTCCAAGGAGTATACTACTTGAAGTTACTATCTCTTCCCTTATTCCATCAATAGGAGGATTTGTAACCTGTGCAAACAACTGTTTAAAATACATGTACAGCATCTGAGGTTTCTCAGACAATATAGCAAGCGGTGTATCCATACCCATTGCTCCAATTGGATCTACTCCTAGAGTAGCCATAGGCGCAATTGTTTTATTTATATCCTCATAAGTATATCCAAAAGCCTTTTGTTGCTGCATCAGGTCTTCTCTAAGGCTCTCTGTCTTCACTTTCTCAGTAGTCATATCACTTAGCTTGAAGATATGTTTTTTGTTCCACTGCTCATATGGATGTGATTTTGATACACTCTCCTTGATTTCCTCGTCAGAGATAATTCTCTTTGCCTTGGTATCTATAAGCAGCATTTTACCTGGTTCGAGTCTGCCTTTATATTTTACATTTTCAGGCTTGATATCAACTACTCCAACCTCAGAAGCTAAAATTACTTTGTTGTCTTTTGTTACATAATATCTTGAAGGACGTAGACCATTTCGATCTAGCATTCCACCTATTACATCACCATCAGTAAATGCCATAGCAGCAGGACCATCCCAAGGCTCCATAATAAAGTTTTGGAATTCGTAGAAATCTTTTTTTGCCTTTGACATGAGCTCATTTTTTTCCCATGGTTCAGGTATCATCATCATAACTGCGTGAGGAAGTGATCTTCCTGTATGATAAATAAATTCTAAACTATTATCGAACATCGAAGAATCACTACCGAGCTCGTCAACTATTGGATAGATTTTTGTAATGTCCTCAAAAAGTGGTGATTCAAAACATTTCTGTCTTGCCTTCATCCAGTTTACATTACCTCTAATTGTATTTATTTCACCATTGTGTACTAAATACCTATTAGGATGAGCTCTCTCCCAGCTTGGGAAGGTGTTAGTACTGAACCTTGAATGGACCATTGCTAATGCTGATACAAAATCAAGGTCTGAAAGGTCAATATAAAAATTTCTAAGTTGCTGCGCTGTGAGCATTCCCTTATATACAATGGTTTTAGATGAAAGACTAGAAACATAGAAAATTCCACCCTTATCTTCACACATCGGAACAATAACTTTTTCTGCTCTTTTTCTTATAGTATACAGTTTTCTTTCAAAATCCCTTTCATCAGTTATACTTCTACCTTTTTCAACAAAAACCTGTATAAATCTAGGCATTACTGATTTGGCACCTTCGCCTATTGTAGTTTTATCAATAGGTACTTCCCTCCAGCCAAGGACTTTCTGGCCTTCTTCCTCAGCTATTTTTTCGAAGGCATCCATCTGAGTTTTTCGGAAATCATCATATCTATGCGCAAAAATCATTCCAACGCCGTAATTACCTCTTTCAGGCAAATCAAAACCTAGAATATCACATTCTCGTCTAAAAAAGTCGTGAGGAATCTGAACCAATATCCCAGCACCATCACCAGTATTTTCATCGGCCCCACTTGCTCCTCTATGATTTAAGTTCTCTAATACAGTCAAAGCATCGTCTACTATATCATGAGACTTATCCCCATCAATATTTACTACGAATCCCATACCACATGCATCATGTTCTAATGCAGGATCGTAAAGCCCCTGTTTATTTGGCAAACCATAATTTTGCATATTTCACACCCTTAATTGTAGTTTATATATTTAATACATAGATTTTACCCTAAATCATGCAAAACTAAAAGTATTTATTTTGGATTAAAATAGCAGAGATTAAATATATAAGGTTCATTATGCCTTTTAATTCATTACTTAGCCCTGATTTGGTAAAAGCACTTCCCTTAGCATTGGTTTTTATGGAAAAAAAAAGCAGACAGTCGGGATTAGTTTTATCTAAACCCGTTGTCTGCTTTCTTGTATCATACTATTCTTTGTCACTAGACCATCTGCATACTGATTATGTATCTCTCAATTGCAAGACTTCCTTTAAATTTAATCTAGTGGCATATATACTATTTTGACAATAAATTGTACAAAACCTGTGCCATTTGTGCTCTGTTTGTAGTTGCTACTGGTGTAAGCTTGTTATCGCTGCCAGCTATAATTCCAGCATTTACAAACATTGTCATTGCGTCCTTTGCCCATGGTGCTATATCTCCTGCATCTGCAAAGGTTGTTACTGCATTTCCATTATTGTTTGTAGGTAGTTGACCTATTAGTTTTAACGTATTGTACAATAATGTGAACATTTCCTGTCTTGTAATTTGATTCTGAGGAGCATACTTATTTTCTCCTATACCTGATGTTATACCAAGTCTCTTAGCTGCTGCTAAGTAACCTGTATAGTAGGTGTTTCCTGCATCAGTGAAGTTATCTTCTGCATTTTCATCAGGTTTCTGTCCATATGCTTTCATTACCATAACCAAGAACTGTCCACGTGTTAGCTTCTCAGCTGGGCTGAATTTGTTTTCACCCGTTCCTGCGGTGATATCTCTTGCTGCCACATAACCAACTGCATCGCTGTACCATGCAGTTGCTCCAACATCGCTAAATTCAACTTTGTTATAACCTACTGCATATTGTGAGAAGTGGGTAGTCTTAAAGATAATACTTCCAGTTGCTATATCATATTTACAGTTCTTAACGATTTCCGCTTTACCTGCTGCATTGATATAGTAGATTACAATGGCGTTTTTGTCTTCGCCTGACTTAAGTGTGTATGGTACTGTTACTGTTGCATTACCACCAAATTCTGATACAGTTTTACCATCACTTGTTACACTGAAATTAAATACTGGTCTGTCTCCAATGCTTTGTTTTACTTCTGAAAGCATAGATACATTAACTTTAGAAGCTGTTATCTTCACATCTGCATCAGTTTCATTAGAAATCTTGGAAAGTGCCTTGGCATCAAATGAAATTGTTGCAATCGGTGATGTAATGATCATTGCATTTATTTTACTATCGCTAAGTGCAGTAATTGACGCTGCTGGTATGCTTGTTTCAACTGATTTTGCATCAGCTGCAGCGCTTACCTTGATTTCAACTATTGCCTTAGTTCCTGCTACATTTTTAGCTGCTTCTGCAATTGCCTTCGTTAAAGCTTCTGTAATTTGACTTTCTTTTACTATCGCAGTTGCATTTCCATCTACATCACTTTTTGCATCTGCTGTGGTTGTGCTTGTAACCGAAGTACCACTATATGATGTTGTAGGCGCTGGTACTGCTGGTATTACTGGTACTACTGGGACAACTGGTGGTGTTGGTGTTTCTGAAATAACTTTTGCTGTTGTCGCAGACGCAACTGCTGACTTAGCAGATTCTCCTGCAGAATTTACTGCTGTTACCTTATAGTAGTAGGTTGTATTTGCTTGAAGTTCGGTGTCAACATATATCGCTGATTCTGTTGTTTTTTCAGCCCGCTTGCTATATGTTCCATCCGCTGTCATTGCCCGATATACATTATAGCTTGTTGCATCTGTTACTGCTGTCCAGTCAATATTTATCGAGCTTATTCCTGTTGCTGTTGCTGTTAAGTTTGCTGGTGTTGCAGGTACTCCTACATCAGATGTAGTGGTAGCAAACGCAACCGCTGACCTATCAGATTCTCCTTCTGAATTTACTGCTGTTACCTTATAGTAGTAGGTTGTATTTGCTTGAAGTTCGGTGTCAACATATATCGCTGATTCTGTTGTTATTTCAGCCAGCTTGCTATATGTTCCATCCGCTGTTATTGCCCGATATACATTATAGTTTGTTGCATCTGTTACTGCTGTCCAGTCAATATTTATGGAGCTTATTCCTGCAGCTGTTGCTTTTAAGTTTGCTGGTGTTGCAGGTGTTCCAGGTACTACTGTAGTGGTAGCAAACGCAACCGCTGACCTATCAGATTCTCCTTCTGAATTTACTGCTGTTACCTGATAGTAGTATGTTGTTGCAGCACTTAATCCTGTGCTACTGTAAGAATTGGTTATTACTACACTATTTGTCAGCTTGGTGTATATTCCATTCTCAGTTGTTGACATATATACATTGTAGCCTGTCGCTCCTGATACTTCTGACCATCCCAATTCTATACCTGCTCCTATTGCGGCTGGTGTTGTAGTTAAGTTTGTTGGTATAGATGGAGTAGTCCTATCAACATTAACGGTTTTGGTAATGGCTTTATTATCTGAATTGTCAAATGCATTAATTACTACATCGTACACACCGTTCGTTAGGCTGCTAATGTTAATATTGTATTCTGTTGTAATATCTATATTTTCTGTAGGTTCCAGATTAACAGTTTGTAATTCACCAGAACCAACCTGGTAGGTGATTGTTTTAATACCTGCGCCCACGTCGGTTACCGCAACTGCTATTGACGCACTCTCTGCATCATAAACTGCGTTGATTTCCGGTATGGTCTTATCCACTATAAGGGCTTTAACAAACGCTTCTGAAACTGTTCCATTGGTGAAAACAATTCTTGCATAAACCCTACCCTTGAATTCAGGAGAAATGCTGAAAGTTTTTCCCGTTGTCCATGCATCTTCGGGGTTATATGTGCTTGTCGAATCCACAAGCTGGTATTCTACTGTATCGTACCCTGAAGTAAGTGATACATCAATGGAATCATTAAAGAACAATCCAAAGGTTATTGCATTTAAAATCGTCTTAACGGGACTTTGTGTGATAGCAATTTCCACATTAGGAATAGCTGTGACTTCAATTGGCACAACAATATCTACTGTTCCACCTATTCCATCACTTACTGTTACGGTAATGTCAGTGCTGCCTTCTGCTACACCACTGATAGTTACCGTTCCATTATTCAAAACTGCCGTTGCCTTAGCTGAATCGGACTGAGCCTTGACCTCTGTGATTGTCAGTGCATTGCCGTCCACATCCACTGCAATGTCAGATGCAGTAAAGCCTGCACTGTTACCCATTGGAATAGTCTGTGTGGGAATCTTAGTTTTCGCCGTAGGTACACTGTTAGGGTTTACCGTGATGGTAAAGTCCTGTGTATAACTACTGCCTTCAGCAGTTCCATCCAAAATGGTTGCGGTTACTACAGCTATTCCTGCTTCTGTTGTAGTAAGGACATTATTCTTAATGGCTGCTCCAGTATTTTTGGCATCCTTCACGCTCCATTCCATAGTCTGATTTGACGCGTTAAAAGGTAAAGTATAGCCGTGAAGCATAAGATCCGTTCCCGCCGACGCCGTAGCTGTTACATCAGTAATTCCGGTTACTGGTATAAACATTTCGTAGCTAGATGGAATTTCTATTTTCCACAGTTGATTAGATATACCTAGATAGTCCCATAGATGCACGCCTGCGCCGTTATTTTTAGATTCCCCACTTACATCGAGTCCTTTTCCATATTGTTTGTTAATAATTTTATAGTACCCGCCAACCTTTTCTATTTTCCACTGCTGGCTATCTATTCCACTAGCAGTCATTTGGCAAATATCCTTGTTGTCATTATTAACAACATCAAGTACTTTTCCGCTATGAGCTGATTTTATTTCATAATATCCATTACCAAGGTCTATTATTTCCCATTTCTGATTATTATTTGCAAGATAAGTCCATTGATTAACTAGAGCTCCCGCATCAGATGAATAACCTGCAACATCCAATGATTTTCCACTGTGCTTTGCCCTAATTGAATACACTGTTCCTGATACTATTCCTCTGCTTTTTAAATCAGTACTTCCGCCACTGTCCTTATCAATTGTAATAGAGTCAATATTAAAACCTCCATTATCAAGAGCATCACGTCTGTATTCAACTACATTGTTCCCGGCCTTCAAATTTAGCATCTCTGTGGACTCACCCCAGGAATCCCAGTTTGCTGTTCCCGGTAATAAAAGCTGTTTTATTTTACTTCCGTTAACATACAAGCTTATTGTTCTTGGTCCACTTCCCGCACAATATCTCAAGGTTGTAGTGTATGAAGCTGTATTAGGTACGTTTACTTTAAACTTGATTCCTTCGTATTGTGTTTCAGATGTGTATGCAGACTCAAATCCACCAACAAAACCTGTTCCTTCATACCATAAGTGATCATCTGACTTATGTGCGCCCCCTACCATGGTTGCTTCTTCAGCCTGATACTTCCAGGTAACACGTTTGTTAAGATGAATATTGTCAATATTTATATCACCTGAATCACCTGAATCACGTTTAAATGAAATAGTGTTATTTCCTTTATTTAAGCTTAAAGTTTCTAGGTGTTCACTCCAAGTATCCCAACCTCCAGAGCTTGGCAATGATATCTGTTTGACTTTAGCGCCGTTTAAATAAAGGCTTATAGTTCTGCCTTCAGCAAAGCCGAGTGCATATTTTAGTTTTACATCATACTGTGCAGCATTCTCAACATTTACTGAAAAGTCCACTGAGCCTTCTTTCCAAAATCCACCTACAAAGCCGGTTCCAGTATAACCACTATGATCGGTAGCTTTTGTGGCATTTCCTGTAAGGATAGCATTTTCAGCCTCATAATGCTTTGTGGTTGCTTCTGTTACGCTTATGTAGTCGAGATTTACATCACCGCTATCACCGTTATCATACTTATATTCTATTGTATTACTTCCGGTTTTAAGTTCAATATTATCATAGCGTTCTGCCCATTCTTCCCAATCTGAATAACCAAACAAATCAATTTGCTTAACCTTCACATCATTTACATAAAGACTAAGTTTCTTATCAACATCAAATCCGTTGCAGTAACGAAGATTAACCGAATAATTTCCGGCGTAAGGAGCATTTACTGTGAACTTAGTCGAGGACCCCTCACTCCATAGCCCTGATACAAATCCGTTTCCACTATAGCCACTATGGTCGGTAGCTACTTTAGCTCCACCAGATAAAGTGACACTATCTGGACTTTCTGCTTCATACTTTACACTTCTTTTTATAATCATAGCATCCAGTACCAAACCATTTGCCACGTTTGAATACAGTCTGATTTTATTGTGTCCTGCGTTAAGCTGAACATTATCAGCTCTAAGGAGATCATAATTCGTAATATTGATGCCATTTGGCGAGAATGAAAGTTCACTCGTGCCATTCTGGTTTACTTGCAGGCTCATTGGAATATTGCTAGCTGTGCTATTATTATATCTGAAATTTAAAGAGTAGCTACCGGACATATTGGCATCTACAGTAAATTCAACATAGCCATTGCTGCTATTGTATTTCATAACTCCACTGCCCGAGCTCTTTGAGCTGTCACTCAGAATTGTTCTTGTCACTCCTCCGAAGGCAGCATCCTCGGCTTCGTAGGTCTCGCTTAATTCCTCACCTGATGGTCTGTCAAGCACAGTTCCAGGATTTGATGGAATACCGAGGTTTATTGAACCATCATCATTCCAATTAATACGCTGAGACCTTACCCATCTGTTTGAACCTGTTTGTCCACCCACTGGTCCTCCATGATAGATAAGCCAATCCTCTGTCCCATCCTCTGATTTTAGAAACAAAGGTGAGCCAGGACCAAAAGAGCTGTTTTCAGGTGATTTCAACATTGCAGGCTCAGGGTTTTTTGTCCATGAGCTTTCCTCTAAAAGGATAGCACCCGAAGTCGCTGTTGAGATTCCAACACCGTAGTTATCATTCATAAAGCTGCTTACAGAGTAACCGAAATATATTTTTCCATTTCTTTCAACTACAGCTGCACCTTCATTTATGCTGTCTCCGTTTTTTTCCCACTCATATAACGGACGTGCCAAAGTACCTTCTTTCCCTTGTAAAGTCCATGGATCCTTCATTTCGACAATTGTCGGACACTCGTCGAATTTTTCTTTTGTAGAATCCATAGGGTCAGGGTAATAGAAATATTTTGTATAAGTTAAATATGTTTTTCCGCCCATGGTTACAACTCCGCAGACCAAACCATATCCTTCTGTATTCAGTAGCCCTGCCTTCTCGGTAACCTTCCCGTCTGCGTCAGCATTAGAGGACATACCCTTGAGCTGCCAGGTTCCTTCAAAAGGATCAGGAGATGTGTTTTCAAGGACATAAGAACTTGGATGTCCATATCCAAAATCAATTTCAGGCCCTGAAGTGAAATATATATACCATTTTCCATCCAGCCTATAGATGTATGGACCCCAAACATACCCGAAATCCGCTGGTTTGTCCCATACCAATCTACTTTTTGCTGTAGACACTCCGAGTATTGTATCTGCTTTCTTTAAATAGATATCATTATTAATAGCAAAACATGAATAATAAAAGCCATCTGCTGCCCTTGCAATTGTAGGATCTGCACCGCGCATAAGCGGGTTTTGATAACTAGTTGTTACATCGGCATATGAAATGCTTGTTAGCAATACTGAAAATATTATCGCCAATGATAACATAATTGAACCTTTTTTCCTCATAGTGATCTCCTTTTTAATTAATTCCTGATGTTTTTGCACTGGATTGACAAGAATCAGTTATCTCTGCAAAACTCGTTACTTACTTTTTGTGAAGCCTCTTGACCTAATACCTTTTTATAACTAGTATTTTAATCTAGTTTATCTCAACTAGGTATTAATGCATCGACCTCCTTTCAAAGTATTATTTGACGCAACACTTTATCAGCATTGCATCGGTTAAATTCGATTTTTTTGTTCCACAGCCTTATCCCATAAGGATAGCTGATTATAACTTTACTATTAGTATACCAATCATTTTTCGACAGAAATATCGGAATATTATTACTTTTATTGTGTTATTTTTACTACTTTTCATTTCCTACAAGAAATTTATACCTTTATCAGAACACTCATTGTTCAACAGATATTGCCTGCTGAATCAATTAGGCTTTCCATCAGTAAAATCGATGAAGTATTCCGGGTAACACCCAAAATAATCCACGAATCAGATTGACCATAAGGCTCTAAATAGACCACCTCGCCATCAATGGTTTTTTGCAGCATAGAGTTAGGTCTCGTTCTACATGGTTCCAAGGCATACATTGGCTCAGTAATGGCTCTCTTTGCAATTAGCGACCTTGGGAAACTTCCCAAGGGTCTTATTACAAAAGTAGCCTCATCTTTTTCCGAATTTACAATCATTTCAGCTGTGATTTTTCCATTCTTTTCAAGCCATTCTAGATAACCTACAAGCTCGTTAACTTCTTCTAACCTGCTCACCGGCTCTGGCACATACTGGTAGCACCGTATGGGATCAAGCTTCGAACTGAATTCATATATCTCAAAAGGATTATTCTCTGTTGGCGCCGAATCACGAAGCAACATGTCATCTTGTGCAACAGGAAGAACATACCTTCCTCCTTTTGAAACGAATTCTCCAGCCAACTGAATGTGGTATCCGTCATCCAAAGGCTGTCGCTCTCCAGTTAAATTCCTAGTGAGATCATTTCTAAGAATCACAGATGCGTTGTATTTTGCGAGAATTTTAATACTCTTTTTATAGCTCGGTTCAGCACCATACCCCTTGATAGGTACAATACCTTCAATACAAATTTGTTCTTTATCCCATGAAATGTTGATGGATTCCAACACTGTTTTTGAATAGGATCCCGTTCCGTGAACCGTCCTGATTTCGTCAGGAGTACCAAAAATTTCGGGCCCTATAGCTGCAACGGCAGCATAGAAGCCCTTGTCCCAGCCTCCATTGCTATTGAGGTTCACATTGTCGGGATGAAGTAGATATTCTTCGCTTCTGTTCCATGAAACTTTCTCTTTACCCAGGAATATTTCTCCAATGTCCATACCTCTTTCGAGCAGAACCGTGAAGGTTAGTAATCCGTTAGATATAATCAGAATATTGATATTACTACCATATTTATCTCTAAATATCTTTTTTTCTATAAAACTATTAAAAGGCAGGTCCATCCGGATACCTGCCTCCAATTCTTCAAACTGTATATGAGATTCCTTAATCATGACATTACCTCTTTTTTGTAAACTTATTAACAGTCAACTAAAACAATATCAATCATCTATAGATGTGTCTTTAAGTCTAATATTACTTAGCAAAACAACCGGTTCAATTTCTGGGAATCCGCTCACGACCATATCTGCTTCATGTAGTATTTCTCTATTGCCTATCCCTACAACCCGCATGCCTGCTCTCTTTGCGCCTTCCACTCCCGCTTGTGCATCTTCGAAAACAAAGCATTCGGATGGATGAATCCCCAACTTTTCTGCCGCCTTCAAAAACACTTCAGGATCTGGTTTCGCCTGTGATACACTGTTTCCATCCACAATGGCATCAAAAAGATCCTCAATATGGAGCTTATCAAGTATGATCGGTGCATTTTTGCTTGCAGAAGCCAGGGCTACCTTTATACCTCTAAGTCTCAGATATTTTATGAAGTCCTTAGCCCCCGGCAACAACTCCTCCGGAGTCATTTCAAAAAGATATTCCTTATACCATTCATTTTTCTTTGTCGCTAATTCCTGCTTATTTTCCACCGATAAATCCGAAAGTCCTCCGACTTCGAGTAGAATCTCGAGGGACGCCATCCGGCTAACACCCTTCTGACGCTCATTGTCCTTTTCAGTAAATTCAAAGCCTAATTCTAGCGCCAGTCTACGCCAGGCCAGAAAATGAAATCTTGCCGTGTCTACAATAACTCCATCCAAATCAAAAATCGCTGCTTTAAATGATTGCATACTGTCCTCCGTGATCCTGTTTAATATTAATGCTACAATTCCAAAACTTCATACTTCTCTTTGGTAATAGTTACCATATACCTTTTATCATGCCATATTAAAGCAAATTCAAGCTTTTCCCACTTTTCAGGAAGGTGTGGTTCTAAATGTATTTCACTATGCCACATTGCACTCTTTACGCCAGCATAACCATATACTACCATCTGCCACAAGCCACCACAGTTTGCTATATGTATACCCTCCGCTGCCCCCTTCTTCTCCAAGGACATATCGATTTCCATAACCTTTTTAAGGAATTTTTCTGATTCCTCCATCCTTCCCATCCAGGCGGCCATAATTCCATGAACCGCTGCCGAAAGTGATGAATCATGGGTTGTGATTGGTTCGTAATAATCATATGCTTTGACCAACTGCTCCTGTGAAAAATTCTCGGGGTAAAGTAGCATTAGCTCAAGGACATCTCCCTGTTTTAATGCCTTGGATCGGTAATTCTTTTCCTGAGATATAAAGTGACCGAAGGGTTTCGTCCTATCCTTCCAGATGGCACTGAAGTCCAAATCCGCATAACTCTCAAAATCTTCCGACTGCGGAATAATCTCTGTTGTTTCGTCAAAAGGAAGCATCAGTTTTTCTTTAACTTCTTTAAATCTCTCTATATCACTATCCCGAAGACCAAGTCTGTTAATAACCTCTTGGAACTGGGTAAGATCTTCACTTTTTAATATTTCAAGGTAATCTAACGTTTTTCCTAAGCTAAACTTAACCATTTGATTGGTGAATGCATTATTTTTTGTCATAGGAAGGTACTCGTCTGGTCCCATAACGCCTAAAAGCTCGTAATAGCCCTTTTGATTCCAGTCAACCCTTGTAACCCAGTATCTTGAAGTTTCAACTAGAATATCAATACCAAAATTTCTAATAAATTCTGTATCTCCTGTACCGTTTACATAATGACACATCGCATATACGATATCTGCTGTAATATGCACCTCATGATCGGCATACTGCCAGCAAGGGCACTGTTCCTCACCCGTAATTGATGACTCCCATGCATACTGTGCTCCATCATAGCCGTTTTTCCTTGCATTTTCCCTAGCACCCTCTAGTGTGTTATACCTGAACATTACGAGGTTTTTGGCTGCAATCGGATTTGTATGGATAAAGAATGGAAGCATATTAATTTCCGTATCCCAGAAATACCGTCCAAAATACGCCTCGCCGGCATATCCTTTTGCACAGATGGCGACTCTAGGATCATTTTCCAAGTTTGAACGTATAAGATGATAGATGGAGGTACGTACTGCAATCTGTGCCTCATCATCGCCAGTTATTTTTATGTCACTTATAGACCACTTTTCCTGCCAAATGCTTACATGTTTTTCATAGGTTTTTTTCCAACCTATTTCACGAAAAGTTTGTAGGTACTTCCGCCCTCTATCTTGAACAAGACCTTCTTCAATATCCCTATCAGTAACTACCGAAGATGCTTTTTGAAGCATGAGGCAATCACCAGTTTTCATCATCTTTTTACCTGACAAAAGTACCCTTTGGCTCTCTAGCACCGACTCCCAAAGAATCTCCTCTGAAGAGTCAACATCAGACATCATTAAAACTCTATTCCCACCATCAGTGATGGTCTCCATTGAAATATAATTAGTGTCGCTGATGGATGGTTGTACTTGTTGAAAATGGTTAAAGCCATTCGTCCTTACACCTGAATTGATGGCATATTCCATACCCAAGGTTCCTTCCCCTGAAAGTACTTCAATACGAACCTGCTGAAGACTGAGGTGCTTATCTGCCATGCTTATAAAACGCATGTATTCAAGTTTCAGCTTCAATCCAAACTTTGTTTCCCAGATAAATCTTCTATGAAGGCAACCATCTCTCAAATCCAACCACCTAGTGTAGTCCTTGATAGTACTAGACCCCATATCCAATTTTTCATCTATTACAGTAAAATCTATACCAAGAAAATAAGGAAGATTAATGATTTCTTCTTTCAAAAGCGGGTGTTTCCCCACAATACCTGGTATAAAGGTTCCCCACTTGGTTTTAGGATGCCTAGGTTTTTCCAGTGTCACATTGGCAGGCTGACGTAGATATTCTTCATCTTGATCAGCTCCCTCTAGACCTTCTTCAAAACTTCCCCTGACATGCATATAGCCGTTGCCCTGGGTAAACAGCCCTTCAAAGTGTTTATTTGTTTCAGCACTGTATTTTTCTTCTGTAATACACCATAAATGATCTGTCTCAAGTAACTGATTTTTCATATTAAATGAACCCATCCTTTTTTAAATACTCAAAAGCTTTTTAACCCTTAACCGCTCCAGCTGTCAACCCTGATACCACCTGCTTTTGCAGTAATACATACACTACAATGCTTGGGATGATAACAATAACAGTAGCAGCAAACATAACTCCATAATCACTGGCAAATTGACTTTTAAAATAGTATAGTGCCAAAGGAAGTGTTCTACTCTTGTTGCCCGTTGTAAGGGTAATTGCAAATTGTAATTCATTCCAACAAAGTAGGAATTGAAGTACAGCAGCCGCACCAAACCCAGGCTTTGAAATAGGAAGGATAATTTCCACAAAAGTTCTAATGAAGCCTGCACCGTCTAAATTGGCGGACTCTTCCATCTCCTTGGGTATAGTGAGAAAATAGCTGGATAATATGTAGAGCGATGCAGGGAGTCCAAAACCCGCATAAACAAGGACTAAACCTATTAATTTATCATAAAGTCCAAGTGTATTTACAGTCATGTATAGTGGCTGCAGCATGGCAGCTCCTGGTATCAAAAGGGACAATGAAAATATAGCCATCAAAAGCTTCTTAAACTTAAAATCAAACCTTGATATTACATAGGCCGACATTCCCAACACGATCAGGTTCAAAGCCGTACCAAATATTGCTACAATAACGCTGTTCAAATAAAACTGTGCCAAGGGCGCAATCTTAAATGCCATCAAGTAATTCGAGAATCTAAAGCTTTCAGGCCATCCGATAGAAAAAGTCAAAATCTCTGAATTTGTCTTGAAGGATGATATAAACACCCATAGAAATGGTCCTATAGAGAGAATAATTATGCTTAATAAAAATATGTATTTTAAAATTGATACTAAAAGTTTCAATCCTTTCAATCCGATCACCCCATTCATTCGTTAGTTTTACCTATTTTAAATATACCTCTGTAAATCATTACAAGTGCAATTCCAAATATAATTAGAAATACACCAATGGCATTGGAGTATCCAAAGTTATTGTCCATCAAAGCTGTCCTGTAGATATACATAGGAAGGTTTAGTGTCACATTCCCAGGACCCCCACCGGTAGTCATCATTATAATGTCCAGTTTCTGGAGCATACTTGTACCTGCCAAAATAACACAGGTCCCAATAATATTTCTTAGCATCGGGATAATAATATGTAAGTTTATCTGAAACTCATTTGCACCATCAATCCTTGCTGATTCAAAAAGGCTTTCAGAAATCGCAGCTATTTCGGCCAAAACAAGCATTGATACTATTGCTGCGTAAGGAAGCCACGTCATGGTTACAGATAGGAAAGAGGTTCCATAATCCATAAACCAGTTCTGTGAAAAGTCACTAACGCCAAATAATCGAATAATACTGTTTACTGCACCAAATTCAGGGTTCAAAATACATAGGAATAACATTCCTACAGCAGCTCCTGATATAATATTGGGTACCATGTAAACTGTTCTTGCAAATTTCCAGTAAAACTGCTTCATGTTTAGAATTAATGCAAACACCACACCAATAAGTACATGGATCGTAGACTGGAGCAAAATCCATATTCCTGTATTTAGTAAACTCCGTCTGAAATCCGAATCATCTGTAAACATCTTAACGTAATTTTCAATTCCTATAAAAATTGGCTTTGTACCTGTTGACCATTCGGTAAAGGAAGTTCCGACAAGAACAACAAGAGAAACGGCATAAACTATTAAAAACAAAACAATAGTTGGCAACAGGAACAAAGAGATATAACCTTTATTTTTTGACATCCTTTATCATCTCCTAAAATTTTGACTCTCCTCAGGAAGTTCCGAGGAGAGTCATATTGCAACTTAAATTAGTATCTTTTGTTGAAGCATATTATTTATTTTTTGCTGATGTATCAGTTAGTTTCTTTGCTATCTCTTCCGCTGTTGCCTTATCGAAAGCTAATTCAGGATATAAGCTTTTCCATGCATCTGTTACGTTAGGGAATACAAGTGAATCAAAAACCTGATAATTTAATGTTGATTTATTGCCTACATTGATGGTTTCAACAAACAAAGGATACTTCTGTTTGAACGCATCTGATGGCTGAACCTTATCTGAAAGCGGATTTACATTACCTAGTTCAAGAGCTATTGATTGACCTTCTATGCTTGTCTTGTACTTGATAAATTTAGCTGCAGCATCTTTCGCTTCCTGTGTCTTTGAACCAATCATGTATCCAACTTCATAGGTGGAGAAGCTTCCATTTCCAGGATAAGTAGAAATGCCAACCTTTTTGTCAAAACCTTCAGGAGATTTAGTCTTGTCACTAAAATCACCAATCATCCAAGGACCATTAGCTATTATAGCTGCTTTGCTCTGGCAGAAGTTGTTTGCAGCATTTGCATAAACAGCACCCAAAGCATCTTTTGTGGTATATTTCTGTAGCATTACCTGTATTTGTTTGAGTCCTGCAACCATTTCTGGAGTTTCAAATGATGTAGGATGTAAAGTGTTCATGAATTTGTTTCCAGCATCACTTGAACCAACTATCGCTGCGAGAAGAAGATTTGTTGTCCAAGCATTTTCTCCAGTCATCATAGCTAAAGGAGTAAAACCTGCTGCTTTTAATTTATCGCAGTTTGTCATGAATTCATCCCAAGTTTCTGCTGGTTTAATCCCTGCCTTCTCGAACATTTCCTTGTTGTAGAAATATCCAACTATCTGCTTTTGGTCACTTATAGACCATATTTTTCCGTCACGAGTATTAGACGCAAGAGCCGCATCACCAATTTCGGATTTCCACTCTGCATCCTTATCCATATATTCATTAAAAGGTGTAGCAAGGTTGCCTTTGATTAATATTTCATTGATACCGTTTTTGCCCATAACAACATCAGGAAGGTCTCCTGAAGCAGCTAAAATCTTTAACTTATCATTATAAGCAGTATCACTTGGTATTTCTTCAACAACTACTTCTATTTCCTTACCAAATTTCTCGTTAAATTTTGCAAGCTGTTCTTTTTCAAAAGCAGCTGATGCATGAGTTCCGACCCTGTAGGTAGGATATGTTAACTTAACTGGTGCCTTAGTTTCTACTTTTGTTGTATCAGCCACCTGAGTATCAGCCGCCTTTGTATCAGTAGAAGTACCATTCGTTCCGCATGCAATTAAAGAAGCTGTCATTGCAACAACCATTGTCATAGAAAGACAACTCTTAATTATTGACTTATTCATTTCAATTCCTCCTTTATAATTTTCACATCATTCAATTTGTAGCGCTACAACTAAATTATAGGTCCTATAATCAAATAAGTTAATTCGTTATTTATACTTGTTTTTGTAATATTCCTAATCAAATGCCCCTCTAATGAGTGATTATCCACTAAATAAGATTTACTTGTAATATCTTTACTATTGTATCGTTTTTTTGACCATTCTTTTTTCTGTGGAGGATTAAGTCCTTTTTTATAGAAGTACTCGTGATATATATTTTTTTACATTTCTTCTTCATTTAAGTATTATGACGTTTCTTGTAGAATATTGCAGAATTATATAGTTGTATGATATCATTTAATTAATAGATTTCAAAACCATAATTCAAGGAGTTGGCATATTGCTGATGAGTAAGTTCAAGAAATTGTTAAAACCCTTACATATAATACAATACATTCAAAAAACACCGGTTAGGCACAAGATTACATTAGTTATAGTTATTTTGCTTCTAATACCGATGTCTATTGTTGGCTTATATTTTTATTGGAGCATTGGTTCAGTATTGACCAAAAATGCTAATGACAATCTGAGCCAACTTATCCAGCAGGCAAATGATAATATTGAAAATTCCTTTAAGATAGTCGACACTACCTCGCTTCATTTCCTTTCAAATAAAACTATAAGATCCTGGATTTCTGGCGATATGTCTTTCGAAGGAGATTTTTATAGCCTTTTCATTAATAAGAGTAAAATTGAAGAAGACCTTAAGTACAGCCTGATGTTTAACAATGCCTGGGATATGAATCTCATCTCCACAGCGTATGTATTTCTAAAGGAAGACACTTATTGCTCGATATTCAAATCATGGCCGAATATCGAATCAATCGACAAAAACAATATCACTGTTTTTAAAAAAATTACAGGCAGTAAAGTCAGGGGTAAAGAAATAATTCAGCCTTCCTTAAAAGATAGAACTATTTATTTTACACGTATTGTCTCAAACATTAATAATCCCGACCAAAGTCTAGCTTTGATTTTCGGAACCGATGAAAATGAACTGCATAAGAAATATGTAGAACTACTTTCATTCCCAGGCTCCATGGTATATATTACAGATGAACACGGAGTCATCTACTCCAGTTCAGACAGGGACAGTCTTGGAAGCATCGTTGATTCCTCCATTCTCGCTTTAAAGGGTAACACAGGTGTTTCAGAGGTTGATTTTGAAGATACCACGTATTTTGTGACTTCTAGAAAAATAGGTAAAACAGGTCTGAATTTTATTGCTGGAATTCCTAAGAAACAGGTTTTGTCAAAGCTGTCAGACAGTATGAGGAATTATATTGGAATCACCCTCTTGATTGTATTTGCATCCGTATTGGTCGGAATTATTTGTTCACTTAGGTTCACAAGGTTTATCAGAGACTTGTTGCACGTCATTAATAAAGTCAAGGTAGGAAATTATGAAGCAAAAATGCCTGCATATAAAGACATCGAACTCAACCTGCTCAGTAATACCTTCAACAATATGACAGACGAAACAAAGTACCTTATTAATCAGGTTTATGAAAAGCAGTTACTATTAAAGGAAACAGAATTTAAATTCCTTCAGTCTCAAATGAATCCCCATTTCCTTTTTAATACACTTATCACCATTGGATACAAGGCTAGACTGTCAGAGGATGAAACCATATATAAGATGGTAACCTCCCTGACCGAACTACTACAAGCAGGTATTTATAAAAATAGCCAGGCTAAGGTTACCATTAGGCAGGAGTTGGAGTTTGTAAACTTTTATCTTTACTTACAGAAAATGAGGTTTGAAGACGAGCTTGAATATGCTATTCATGTTTCCGACGAAAGTATTTTAGACTTCGTACTACCCAAGCTGAGTATTGAGCCCCTTATAGAAAATGCCGTAGTTCACGGTCTTGAGGAAAAAATAGGGAAAGGCACCATCGAACTGAACATCCGACGAGAAAATGAATCTATATATTTTGAAGTCATAGATGACGGCGCTGGGTTCGAAAGTGGCAGCATCGACTTAGATGATAATGAAACCATTAACATGCGCAAAAAGGGGCATAACAGTATCGGCATGATTAATACAAACAAAAGAATTAAGCTGATGTATGGAGAGCTTTATGGTATCAGTATTGAAAGCGAGATCGGCAAAGGTTCAAAGGTAACAGTACATATTCCCGAAGATAGGAGTGAATTAACAAATGTATAATGTAATGCTTGTTGATGATGAACCTGTAATTAAGAAAGGGCTTTTATGCTTTGTCAATTGGGAAGCACTTGATTGCCAGGTGATTTGCGATGCCAAAAACGGAATTGATGCCAAGGAAAAATTGGCTTCCAATTCTATCGATATTGTCTTATCTGATATTAAAATGCCGGGAATGGATGGCTTGGAACTGTCAAAATATATCAATGAAAATTATCCTAATATTAAGATCATCATTTTGACGGCTTTTGCAGATTTCTCTTATGCACAGGCTGCAATCAATTATAATGTAGTAGATTTTGTGATTAAAACAAATCCTACCGAAAGAATCCCTGATGCTATTAACAAAGCCAAGGCTTTAATAACTCAAGAAAAAGAAAAAGAAGAAAAATTAAAGCTTTTAGAAAATAGAGCTAATATACGCCTTTCAGAAATATGTGAAAAGTTTTTTAAAGATGTGTTTAATGGAATAATTGTCAATGATATACTCATTCAAAGCAAGTTGACTGAGCTTGGGATCAAGATTGAAAATTATTTTGTTATTCTATTTGACATTAATGGCGTTTTAAATGAAAGTTCCATAATCAGTGCTGAGGATTACAATAAATTCATGCAATCAGTGAGTAATTTCCTTTCTATGGCTTTTAAGAGTTATCCTCATTATACAGTGGTAGTGGACAGAACTTTACTTGTAGCTATAATTTCTTTCGAAAAATACAATGTCCCAGCCAGTACTCAAACTCTTCTCATAACCTGTAATGAAATTTTGTCTATGGCTGACAGTTTTATGCACTTTACTATCAGTATTGGTATAAGTCAGATGAAGCAAAACACCCCAGCTTTGCCTATTGCTTACCAAGAGGCAAAGGATGCACTTCAAGGCGGCTTTTATAATGACAACCATGTGTCGGTTTTTATACCACATACTGCACCTGCTCCGTCATCCACTGGCCAGCCCCATTATTTTGCCGAAAAAATTGTGGGTAGTCTCCAGTTAGATAATTCCCCAGAAGCGTTAAGAAGCCTTGATAGCCTTTTGGAAGAATATAGAGTTAATAAGGAGCCTATAGAAAATATAAAAGTAGCCTGCATACTAATCGCATCATACTGTTATAGGCTTCTTGCAGGTTACAAACTATTCGTCCCTGAGCTTGCTGATAGCGAGTCTGAGATTTACAAGCAGATACAGGCAAGTAAAAGTATTCGGAATTTAAAAACTATTTTAAGACAATTAATAGAAAGCATTGCGAAGGTTATGACAACCCATGATACAAAGTTTAGCTATCTTATAAAAGAAACCCAAAAGTATATCCGTGATAATTTCTGCAATAATATCAATCTCCAGTCCATCGCAGACTTTATCCATGTCAATAGTAGCTATCTCAGCCGCTTGTATAAAAAGGAAACAGGAGAATCCATCGTGGATGCCATCAACAAGTATCGAATTGATAATGCAAAAAAACTTTTAAGAGACCCTGCCAACAAAGTGTTTGAGGTGGCTGGTGCTGTTGGTATCGAGGACCCCGCCTATTTTACTCATGTTTTCACTAAGTATACTGGAATGAGTCCTAAGGAGTATAAGTTAAGTATTTCCAACTAATATGATAGTATTATTCACCCATTAAATTGACATGGTCCGTAGTGACATATTTTCTCGTTCTCCCTCTAGCTTTTATGCTATAATATAAATGCTGCGCATCTCGCCTAGAATGCGTAAATCATTTAAAATTTTGAGGAAAATATGAATAAATTACGTTATGTCAGAGACCTTCTGATAAAGTATAAATACAGATACGCTATTGGTATTGTATTTTTACTGTGTGTGGATATATTACAGCTTATATTACCAAAAATACTTGGTGATGTAACAAATTTACTCGAAACTAAATCCCTTACCCAGGCACTGCTGGCCGAGTATGCATTGATTCTGGTACTTATTGCAGTTGGTGTAGCGATTTTCAGATTTCTTTTTAGATATGCACTTATGAGTGTCTCTAGATCAATTGAGCTTTCTTTAAGAAATCGCTTCTATGCTCATCTTCAAAAGCTTTCAACTAGTTATTTCAACAAACATAAAACAGGTGACCTAATGGCCCATGCTACCAATGACATGGGTAATGTAACTATGGCTTCTGGTCAGGGAATCATTTTTCTTATTGACAGCTTTCTGATCCCCATAGTTGCATTGGTTATGATGCTCAAAACAGGTGGACTTAAACTAACTGCCTTCTGCTTCTCTCCCCTACTTTTACTGGGGATTTCTGTAGTATTCTTTATGAAGGTGATGCAGTCTAGAGTACAAAAACAACAGGAAGCCTTCTCTAACCTTACAGAAGCTGTTCGGGAAAACTTCTCAGGAATAAGGGTAATAAAAGCTTTCGCCCAAGAGGACAAGGAAGTCTCCAGATTTGAACGGATAAATGCCATAAACAGAGAAGCTAATCTCAAATTTCTTAGACTTATGAGTATGATGTTTCCAACTGTCATGTCCATTGCCGCACTTTCTTTCGTTATTGCCTTGTGGTTTGGCGGTATACTCGTTATAGAGGGGTCTTTAACTCTTGGAGACTTTGTGGCCTTTAATAGCTATTTAGGAATGCTTATCTGGCCAATAACAGCTATAGGCTGGGTCGCAAACATGTTTCAGAGAGGCTTTGTATCACTTGAACGAATAAATACCATACTTGATGAAAAGCCTGAAATTTCTGACAATAAGCCTGTTGATAAAGACTTTATAGAAGGCTCCATAGAATTTAAAGGCCTGACTTTCACATATCCAGGTTCAGACAAGCCTGTACTAAACGATATTAGTGTATCTGTTGAAGCTGGTAGAACACTTGCAATCGTAGGTCGAACTGGCAGCGGCAAGACTACTCTTGTGAACCTGATTTCCAGGCTTTTGTCTACCTCTGAGGGAAAACTCTTCATAGATGGCATTGATATAGACAAAATACCTTTGTCTGTGCTCAGGGGCAGTATTGGCACTGTACCTCAGGATACATTTCTCTTTTCGTCTTCAATAACTGAAAATATTGATTTCTTCCGTAACTGCAGTTTTGAAGCAATCGAAAACGCAGCAAAGACCGCAAGGATTTATGATAGCATTAATGAATTCCCGAAGAAGTTTGACACAGTAGTTGGAGAACGTGGTGTAACACTCTCAGGTGGTCAAAAGCAACGTGTAGCTATTGCCCGTGCAATATTGGGCACTCCATCGATACTCATTCTGGATGATTGTCTTTCTGCTGTAGATGCAAATACTGAAGAAGAAATTCTGAAGGATTTGAAAAAAATTATGAAGGAACGTACAAGTATCATTGTATCTCACAGGATATCAGCAGTAAAAGATGCGGATGAAATTATCGTACTTGATGATGGAAACATTGTTGAAAGGGGCACCCATACCGTATTACTCGACCAAAAGGGCTTTTACTATGGTCTGTATACCAAGCAGCTACTTATCAATCAACTGGAGGAGGCACAAGAAAATGTCTGATGAAAATAACATTCAACAAGAAGAGGAACTGCAGGAAAAAGCATATGACACAAGGCTTATGAGGCGGCTTTTAAAGTTTGCGCAGGGCTACTGGCGTTTCTTCCTGTTAGCTATAATATTCCTTTTTGCCTCCACCCTAGTGGAGCTTGCCAGGCCTTTCCTCATGGGAATAACCATTGATGACTATATAAAAAAAAGTGATATCTCTTCTCTCAATAGAATGGGAGTTTATTTTGTAATTCTTGTGGTAGCTGGTTTTTTGTTCAATTTACTGCAGATTTATGTATTAAGCCATGCAGGACAATATATAATTTATAATATTCGTCAGCTATTATTTACACATCTCCAAAAACTCCCTTTGTCCTATTTTGACAAAAACCCCATAGGCAGACTGGTTACACGAATAACAAACGATACTGAAACGCTGAATGATATGTACACCAATGTACTTGTTACCCTTCTTAAAGACTTTGCCATATTACTAGGGACAATCATTATCATGTTTCAGCTCAATAGATCTATTGCTCTTATCATATTGGCTACTCTGCCTATTGTGTTACTACTTACAATATTATTTAGGCTAAAGATCAGAACGGTATACAGGAATGTACGTGTTGCAGTTGCAAAGGTAAATTCCTCTATTTCGGAAAACATCTCAGGTATACGTTTAATCCAGCTGTTTAACAAAGAAAAGCCAAACTTTGATAAGTTCGATCAAATAGGTAAAGAGTATTATCAAGCATCGATGAAAGAAGTTAAGACCTTTGGCCTTTTCCGTCCTTTGATTGAAATGATCTCTTCCCTTGCTATTGCCCTGCTTATATGGTTTGGTGGATCTTTTGTCCTGAAAGGTACAATTCAGTTCGGTGTACTTTATGCCTTTGTAAACTATATTGCTTTGCTTTTTCAACCAATTAATGATCTTGCAGAAAAATATAACATACTTCAGTCTTCAATGGCAGCATCAGAAAGAATATTCATGATTCTCGATACCCCTGTAGAAGAAGACACAGGAGTGCTCCATATGGATAGTACAGCTGCAGTCGGAGATATTGAATTTAAAAACGTATGGTTTGCATACAATGAAGAAAACTGGGTCTTAAAGGATGTCAGCTTTAAGGTACCCGCAGGACAAACTGTAGCAATAGTAGGCCATACAGGTGCTGGCAAAACCTCTTTAATCAATCTATTAAGCCGATTTTATGAAATACAGCGCGGTGAAATACTCATTAATGGGGTTAATATAAAGGATGTACGTAAAGATGAGCTGCGAAAATCGATTGGTGTAGTTTTACAGGATGTTTTCCTCTTCAGCGGCAAGCTGGGGGATAATATCAGTCTGAATGATGACAGTATTACAGATGAGAAGATAAAAGAGGTATCTGAATACGTAAATGCAGACGGATTTATTAATAGACTACCAGGCGGTTATCAGGAAGAAGTCATGGAACGAGGTTCAACTCTTTCTTCAGGGCAGCGCCAGTTGCTTGCCTTCGCACGAGCATTAGCCTTTGATCCCGCTATTCTGGTATTGGATGAAGCCACTTCAAGTATCGATACAGAAACTGAGTTGTTAATACAGGACGCACTTACAAAGCTTACAAGGGATCGCACTACCATCGTAATTGCCCATAGACTATCTACCATCCAGCATGCAGACAAAATTATAGTTCTGCACAAGGGCAGAGTTCATGAGACGGGTAATCACCAGGAACTCCTTACTGCAAAAGGTATGTACTATTCCCTTTACCAACTTCAGTACCAGATGGGGAATTAGAAATTAGACGAATCAGCTAATCGTTGGATAATAGTTGTAATCTTGCCAAGGGGGATGCTACAATATACTTATGGATTTATTAAAAAATAGGAGGAACTATTTTATGAAAAAGATTTTGGCAATGGTATTGGCACTTACAGTTGTATGCACTATGTTAGCAGGCTGTGGTGCTCCGAAGAACGACGGTGGCGCAACTAGCAGCAGTGACGCAGCAAGCAGCAGTGTTTCAACAAGCAAAGGTTTCGAAATCGCACTCATTACTGACAAAGGTAATATCGATGACAAATCCTTTAATCAAGGATCTTGGGAGGGCGTAGTTAAGTTTGCTACTGACAACAAACTTACTAATAAGTATTATAAGCCAGAGGAAGCGACTGATGCAGGCTACCTTGCAGCTATAGATTTAGCTGTAACAGGTGGTGCAAAGGTTATTGTAACACCTGGTTATCTGTTTGAGGTTCCAGTTTATGAAGCACAGACAAAGTACCCTGATGTTAAATTCATACTTTTAGATGGAGAACCACATACTGCTGATTACAAAACATTTGAAACAAAAAGTAATGTAGCAAGTGTTAAGTATGCTGAACAAGAACCAGGATATCTTGCAGGTTATGCTGCAGTTGCTGATGGCATGACTAAGCTTGGTTTTATGGGTGGTATGGCAGTTCCAGCTGTACAAGCATATGGTTACGGTTATTTGCAAGGTGCTGAAGCAGCAGCAGCAAAACTAGGACTTGCTGACGGTGCAATTTCAGTTATATACCACTATACTGGTGACTTTGCAGAAACTGATACAAATAAAGCAACTGCAAAGACAATGTACCAGGAAGGTACTGAAGTTGTATTTGCCTGTGGTGGTTCAGTAGGTAAAAGCGTAATGTCAGCTGCTAAAGAAGCAGGAAAGAAAGTTATAGGAGTTGACGTTGACCAGAGAGCTGACAGCGACACTGTTATAACCTCCGCAATGAAAGAACTAGGCGGATCAGTAATACAGGTTCTAGATTCCATTTATAAGAGTAACAAATGGGCTGACTATGCAGGTAAAAAAACAACCTTTGATGCTAAAAATGATGGTATAGGTCTTCCTGTATCAGTGAATGGTGATAGTAACGCAAATTCATTTGACAGATTTAAATCTTTCAAAAAAGCAGACTATGATGCTATACTTGCAACACTTAAAGATGGTTCAGTAAAACCTATCAATACATTCAAAGTTGCTGATACTACTGGAGTTGCAACAGCTGCTGAGCTTGTTTCAAACCTTAGCCTTAAGAAGGTTAAAGTTCAGGTAAGATAATAAGAAGTATTATTTAAAACACTACCTAACATATTGGCTAAACCTTATGTAAGATGTGGTCCTTGAAAGGGGAAGGTTTATACCTTCCCCTTTTATTATATTAGGTATATATTTAAGTTATATGATGAGTTTAATATAAAAGAATATATTATAAGAGGTTAATATGGAACAATATATTATTGAAATGCTGAATATAACAAAAGAATTTCCGGGTATTATTGCAAATGATAACATTACCCTGAGTTTGAAAAAGGGTGAGATCCATGCCCTGTTGGGAGAAAACGGTGCTGGTAAATCTACTCTTATGAGCGTACTCTTTGGCTTATACCAAGCTGAAAAGGGTGAAATCAGGATGAATGGAAAGGTTGTTAAAATAAACAATCCCAATGATGCTAACGATTTGGGTATTGGCATGGTTCATCAGCATTTTAAGCTTGTAGATATCTTTACAGTTCTTGAAAATATCATTTTAGGTGTTGAACCAAATAAAATGGGCTTTCTTCAGAAAAAAGAAGCCAGAAAAACCATCCTAGAACTCAGTGAAAAATATAGGCTAAAGGTAAACCCTGATGCTTTAATTGAAAAGATATCTGTTGGAATGCAGCAACGTGTTGAAATTATAAAAATGCTATATCGTGAAAATAATATTTTAATTTTTGACGAACCAACTGCAGTTTTAACTCCGCAGGAAATCGATGAGCTTATGGATATAATGCGGGGGTTTGCTAAAGAGGGAAAATCAATACTATTTATAACTCATAAATTAAACGAGATTATGGCTGTTGCCGACCGTTGTACCGTACTTTGCAAAGGTAAATGTATAGGCACTGTTTCGATAAAAGATACAACTAAGGAAGATTTATCAAGGATGATGGTAGGCCGAGAAGTTACCTTTAAAGTCGATAAAAAAGATGCAGAACCTGGTGATGTTGTACTATCTGTGAGAGATATTACAGTATCCTCCAATACTCATAAAAACAACGCTGTAAAAAACGTCTCATTTGATGTTAGAGCCGGTGAAATAGTCTGCCTTGCAGGTATAGATGGAAATGGGCAAACGGAGTTTGTTTCTTCACTTACAGGTATTGAGAAATTAAGCGGTGGACGTATTACCCTCTGCGGTGAAAATATGACAAAAGCGTCTATCCGTACCCGTTCAAAATCCGGTATGAGTCACATTCCAGAGGATCGCCATAAGTATGGTCTTGTACTTGATTATACGCTAGAGGATAATTTGGTTATGCAGCGCTACTGGCAGCCTGAATTTCAGCATTCCGGATTTATAAAAGGTCCTGCAGTGAGATCCTATGCCGAAAAACTGATTGAGCAATACGATATTCGCAGCGGCCAGGGACCTATAACTGCTGTACGTAGTATGTCGGGAGGTAATCAGCAAAAGGCAATTATTGCTCGTGAAATAGACAAGCAGCATGAGCTTCTGGTTGCAGTTCAACCTACCAGAGGGCTAGATGTTGGAGCAATTGAATACATCCACAAACAGCTTATTGCTATGCGTGATAAAGGTAAAGCTGTTTTATTGGTATCACTGGAGCTTGACGAAGTAATGAATGTAAGCGATCGTATCCTTGTTATGTATGAGGGAGAAATCGTGGGTGAACTGGATCCCAAGACAACTACAGTTCAAGAACTCGGTCTTTACATGTCAGGTGCAAAACGTAACATCGTAAAGGAGGGTGAAAATGCAAAATAATACGGTTTCTCCGTCAAAAAAAATGGGCTTAAAAAAAATAACAAATCATAAGGGCTTTTCGGCATTTACAGCTGCCCTACTCGCGATATTTCTAGGTCTTGTTTTTGGATTTATAGTTATGGCTATAGCAAGTCCGGCTAACGCTCTTTTAGGTTTCCAAATGGTACTTTTAGGCGGTCTAAAGCGCCTGGGCGATGTATTTTATTTTGCTACTCCTATATTAATGACAGGTCTGGCTGTAGGGTTTGCCTTTAAAATGGGCTTGTTTAATATAGGAGCCTCCGGTCAGTATACCATGGGTATGTTCTTTGCTTTATATGTAGGTTTTATGTGGGATTTACCTGGTGGTATCCATTGGATTGTATGTGTTGTTGCAGGTATGGTTGGTGGTATGCTATGGGGCTTTATACCAGGAATATTTAAAGCTCTGCTGAATGTTAACGAGGTTATCACTTCTATAATGTTTAACTATATCGGCATGTATCTTGTTGATATGCTTATTCAAGGAAATGCTGCAATGTATATTTCATCTAAAACCAGAACGTCTTATCTCCCTGCTTCTGCACAATTGCCCTCATTAGGAATACCAAATTCTAATGTAAATATCTCATTTTTTATCGCAATTGCTGTAGCAATAATCTTATTTGTTGTTTTAAATAAAACCATCTTTGGCTATGAACTAAAAGCAACAGGTCATAATAAATTTGCAGCAACCTATGCAGGTATGAATGGAAAACGAAATATAATACTGACTATGGTTATTGCAGGAGCAATGGCAGGACTTGGTGGAGCATTTGCAATTTTGGCACCATCCACTATTGCTGGCAGCAGTATGACCTACGAACCTATTAACGTTATTGCTGCAAATGGCTTTAATGGTATCGCCGTTGCTCTTCTCGGAAACAGTAGTCCAATAGGAATTATCTTCTCAGCAATATTCATCTCACATATTCAGCGTGGTGGAACACTTGCAAGCCTTTATGGCTATAAGCCTGAAATTATTGATGTTGTAATTTCTGTTATTATATATTTTTCAGCCTTCGCGATGCTTATGAATGCAACAGTTATTAAACTCTTGAAAAATCGACGTGGCAAAAAACATGACAATATACATGAGAATATACTAAAGGATTCACCTGATGCTAATAAATCAGTACAGATTGATGAAAAGGAGGAGGCGTAAATTATGGAAACATTGTTTTATCTTATTCAAAATACGCTTCCGGTCGCTATTCCACTTCTTCTGGTAGCGCTGGGCGGAATGTTTAGCGAACGTAGCGGTATTATCAATATAGCTCTTGAAGGTATTATGCTTTTTGGTGCGTTATTTGGATGTTTATTTGTTTTCTTTGTACAGGGTACCACTATGAACCCACAGGTCATATTACTTTTGGGTATGCTGGTCGCCGCTGTAGCAGGCTTCATATTCTCTTTACTATTGTCATTTGCGGCTATTAATATGAAAGCTGATCAGACCATTACAGGTACTGCACTTAATATGTTAGTTCCTGCAGCTTTGTTGTTATTTGCTAAAATGTTTTTCAGCAGCGACGGAATTAATACAGATGTTGACTTTTATATTAAAGGTGTTCCAGCGCTTAAAGATATACCTGTGCTTGGAAAAATGTTTTTCCAGAACACATATATAACAGTGTACATTGGAATAGCACTGCTTTTAATATCAACCGTAATTTTTTATAAGACAAAGTTCGGATTACGCCTTCGTGCGTGCGGCGAGCATCCACATGCAGCTGACTCGGTTGGTATAAATGTATATTTCATGCGCTATGCTGGTGTAAGTCTGTCCGGTATTCTTGGAGGTATTGGAGGATTTTTCTACTCGGTTGGAGTTATGGACGGCAACATTAACGGTCATACAGGCGTTGCAGGCTTTGGTTTTCTTGCGCTTGCGGTTATGATATTTGGTCAATGGAAACCAATGAAAATCTTATTCGCAGCATTGTTTTTCGCTTTTCTTCGTTCGGTGGCCTATTCGATTGCGCTAATCCCTTTCCTGGATGCTTTAAAAATAAATCAGACCTTTTACAAAATGCTGCCTTATATTGCGACGATGGTTGTTCTTGCTTTTACATCTAAAAAATCAAGGGCACCTAAAGCTGAGGGTATACCATATGATAAAGGTCAGAGATAATAAATCAGTAAGCACTAATTTCGCTTCATCCCACGTTTACACAAATGTATAACAGATATAAAAAGGGAGTGCCAATAACTACTTTTACTAAATAGTTATCGGCACTCCCTTTTAATCTTATAAAACTACCTTCACATCTACTATACAAAGCAGGTCCAAATTCACTTTAAAATCTATGCAGAATCTTATTCCAAATAAAGCCCTTGTAAATTTATGCTATAAATACTTCTCGGGATTATCTAAAATTTCTTGAATCTTATTGAAGTATTGTCCAACATGCATTCCATCAACCAGTGCATGATGTACCTGCACAGACATTGGCAGCTTAATTTTTCCATTTTCCTCAAAGAATTTACCCCAGGATATCCTTGGTATACTATCAACAGGGTTCATTTGAATTGGGTGAGTTATACTAGTAAAAGATACCCAAGGAATACTTGTTATATATAAAAGGTCATCACGCCCTGGTTCATCTTCTATACTTACATTTTTTTCTGCTTTTTCGATCTCTTTTGATGTATTAGTCTTAAAATCACTAAACTCACCTACAAATTTTGCTGTGCAAAAATTAAATACTTCATTTTCAGCCATTACTGTAAAAGAAGGACTTACAGTTTCATATTCAGCCACCTTATCTTCTCTTATCCTTAATCGAAATTCTTTTATACTATTTGCTGTTTTAGTAGAAACAAATAACATGGTTATGAAAAATGGGACTTTATTTTCTTTAATATACTGATAAAACCTTGTAATATCAAGATTTGCACAAATATTAAAATGTGGGTAACTAAGTTGTTTAAAATAATTATAGTGATTTTTTCTATTCCAGTTTTCTATATCTATATACTTCATTAATATATCACACTCCATAAAAATTTTAATATTAATATTGCGAAATAATGTGCAATTCCAAATTAATTTTATTAATTAATTATACCATGCTTTCCTATTTATATAGTGTAATGCAGATGATTTATAAATAGAATATAACTAGGAGCTCCTGAAGGGTACACCCTTTTCACTGATATTATGCAGATTTGCATGGTTAATCTGCTTTTTTACTGTTTTATAAAGTATACTAATTATATTATAATTAAGCAGTACAGGTAACATTATATAATATAATTATGATGCAACGAGATTAATTTTGAATAAACAGAGAAAGGTATTATTGGGTGTACTATTGACTACTTCAACAATATTTACTGGATGTGGTAATGTGAAAAAAACAGTTAGTAATAAACAAGCGAGCAGTTCCTCCACAATTAACGAGCAAGAAATCACTTCCCCAACGCTGAATTATTTAGGCCACTCTAGTGTGAAAATAAAGACCTCAGATGGGTTAGTTATCTATATTGACCCAGCTTTTGGAGAAGACTATTCAGAACCTGCAGATATTGTGTTTATAACTCATTTCCATGATGATCACTATAATTTAGGGAAAATAAGCACTGACAAGAAATATGAATTAGTAACACCTAAGGAAGCATTAAAAGATGGAGAATATCAAAAATTAGATGTTATGGGCGTTAACGTAGAATCTGTTCCAGCCTATAATTCAAATCATTTAGTAACTGAATGCGTGGGGTATATTCTAGAATTTGATGGAATAAAATTATATCATGCAGGAGATACTTCAAAAATCAAAGAAATGTCAGATTTAGCTGCAAAAAATATAAACTATGCATTATTACCAATGGATGTGGTCTACAACATGGGTCCTGAAGAAGCTACAGAAGTTGCTACTATAATTAAAGCTAAAAAATATATACCTATCCATACAGGTCCGGATGGAATCTTTAGTCAAGAAAATGTTGATAAATTCATAGTTGATAATAAAATTGTTTTGCAACCAGGAACTAAGATAGATTTTAAAAAATAGTTTTGCTAGAATAAAAAATAAAAATGCCTATCAAATATGATAAGCATTTTTATTTTTGTATAGTATAATAATAACTTGTTCTCATTTACCCTTCTATTGTACTTTTTTAAATTCTACCCAGTCTATTTGCATACCTGGCTTTACAAAATCGAGTTTTAACTCATATAGACCTTCTTCAAGTTCAACTTTCACAAGTTTTTGTTTAATCCATTTACCATCTGTACCTCTGGTTTGAATGGTAGTGACAAATTGGTCGTTTAATGTAACGTTACAAGTTGTTTGGGCCAAATTGCCTTGAGGGGACATAATGTTGACAATAATACGATATACACCCGCCTCCGCCGCTTTTATAAAGGTGGATGCAGATGGAATAGGCTTAATCCTTGTATCTTTTGCTAAATTCTGAACATTTTCTGGTAAAAGAGATAGATTGGCTTTAAACTTATCTACAACTTCTGTAAACTCTTGTTTTCTGAAGAACACAGGTGTATGCATTAGAAAATCACAAATATTCATGGCTGAACGTTGTAATTCCCCACGTGTTAAAGAACCATTTTCTAATGCTTCTATAGTATTGTCATCTCCAGAATTGATTTCTGCCCCATAATTATTGATAACCATATATACATCATTTTGTGCACGAAGCATAAAGTTAGTATTTTTAGTGTCTTCAGGGCCGGCCTCTACTACATTATTCATCCTTGCCCACCAGTCAGTCATAACCAATCCTTTAAAGCCCCATTCCTTACGAAGGATAGTGGTATTTAAATCATAATTAGAAGCCGCGAAGTGTCCATTGATAGGATTGTACGACGTCATAACTGAATTAGCACCGCCCTGTTTAACTGCCATTTCAAAGCCTTTTAAGTAAATTTCTCTAAGGGCACGCTCTGAAACTACTGCATCTATTTTTAAACGTGCTTCTTCTTGGTTATTGCAAGCAAAATGTTTTAGTGTTGCATTGGAGCCACCTTTCATAACACCACGTGTTGCTGCTGAGGCAAAAGTACCTGTAATAAGTGGATCTTCTGAATAATATTCAAAATTACGCCCATTTAATGGACTTCGTCTAATATTTAAACCTGGTCCTAGTAAAACATCTACGTTATTACTTAATAACTCTTGACCTTCCATAGTATAAAGTTCTTCTACTAACTCTAGATTCCAAGTTGCAGCAAGTAATGTTCCAATTGGAAGTTGTGTTGACTTAAGCCCACTTTCCATACGAACCCCAGAGGGCCCATCTGCTGTACAAGCAATAGGAATTCCAAAGTTAAACAGACCATCACTTACACCACCAAAAGCCGAAGCAGTTCCAGGTGTAACCCATGGACTACTCATTCCTTCTCCTCTAACAATAGTAGCAAGCTCTTGATCCGTTAGCTGCGCGATAAAAGTTTCCATACTCACTTTTTGGTCATATACATCTTTTAATTTATATCCTTTATTTCCAGTTTGTAAAATAGCTTCAGGAATATTCTTCTCAATACGCTCTTCTAAAGAAATTTTCTGTTTAGGTACCTCTACATAAGTTATTTCATAAGTACTATCCTCTTTTTGAACACCTGGTTTCAGTCTTTCAAAACTCTCAGTTGGTGCTAATGCTTCTTCTAGCTGTTCTACTACTTGAAGTGTTTCAACTAAATAACTGCTTTTTCCTTCAACGCCTACTTTTATAACGTTCTTGACACTATTTCCTACATAAACATGGTATTCACCATTTTCTAACACATAACAAGAATCATGACCTGTAACCCCAGCATCATCATAGGATGCCATTGTTTTAACAAGGAAGCTTATTGTAAGTCGTTGAGATTCTCCTGGCTGGAGTGTTCTGGTTTTATCAAATGCCGCCAATACTTTTGCTGGCTGGCCTAATTTCCCTTGTGGTGCCTCATAATAGACCTGCACGACTTCTTTTCCCGCAAAGTTCATTCCAATGTTTTTTACAGAAACTTCTAATTCAAAATACTTTTCTCCAGCCTTTGTAACAAGCTTTACTTCCTCAGCCTTTATGTCAAACGTTGTATAAGATAACCCATAACCAAATTCAAACTGAACCTTTTGTGGACAAAAAGTCTCGAAATAACGATAGCCTACATAAATATCTTCCTGATAAAAGTTTTTAAGCGCATTTCCATAATTACTTGTTGATGGATAATCTTTAATAGAATAGGCAATAGTATCGGTTAATTTACCACTTGGTGTAACATCTCCTACTAATGCATCGGCAATAGCATTACCACCTTCCATGCCTCCTTGCCATGCGTATATAACACTCCTTATATGGTTTAAATAATTTTTATCATTCATCCAATTCATATCAATGATATTTGATACATTCAGTACAACGACTACCTGTTCAAAATATTTACAGACTAACTTAAGCATTTCTTTTTCATCTGTATTTAATTGATAGCTTCCTGCAGCATCTGCATTATCTTTATCTTCTCCGGCTGTACGGCCAATAACAATTATTGCCTTACTAGATTTATTTCTTGCCTCTAACACCAAAGTGTCTGTTAAAGGCATTTCCTTTTGATGCCATGGCTCTGCTGCCCATCCACCTCCACCATTATCAAATGGATTCTGCTTAATCCATTTCTCATATGTAGATGCTAAATCCTCATTAACCAATATTTTATTCTTATGTCTAAGACCATCTAAAAGATTGGTTTTGTATTCAACATTTACACTACCACCCGAACCCGTTCCACTTCTATAATAATTAATTTGAGTTCTTCCAAAAATAGAAATACTTTCGCCTTCTCTAATAGGAAGATTTTGTCCTTCATTTTTTATTAATACAGCACCTTCTGCTGCTACTTTTCTACTAAATTCAGCAAAACCTTTTAATGGAATACCAACTTTCTGTGCATTCACTTTACTTACCTCCTACTGTTATGATAACCTTATTATAAAGTATAGGATAAGACTATGATATAATATTTATATTTAAAAGTATAAATATTTTGTTGTAAAAGGAGTTAGACATGAATTATCCGGAACAAAAAAAAGAAATCCGAAACGGAATTTCCTATAATTATTTGTGTCATATTGAAAATGTGGTTAAAGCAGGTAATGTTTTCCCTGCTCACTATCATAGTTATATTGAAATACTATATGGTATATTAGGAACCTTTGAAGTAATTTTAAATGGCATATGTCATAACTTTTCAGAAGGTGATTTGGTTTTAATTAATTCAAAAGAGGTTCATCAGATCAATGCGTGCTCTCCAGAGGGTGGGCAATACATTGTGCTCCGATTCGAACCAGAAGTTATTTATAGTAGTATGTTTCATAACTATTTGCAACTAAAATATGTCCTTCCATTTATTTTAGAAAGCTCAAAGCATCAAAAAATAATCAAAAAAGCAACTATTAAAGCTATCTTTATACCAGAACTTCTTTATGAAATCCTAAAGGAATTCCAACTGCAAACTTATGGTTATGAACTTGCTATACAAAACCACATTGGCAGAATCTTTCTTTGGATTTTACGCTACTTTTATCAAACAAGTACAGACTTTATGCACTCCCCTCTTACAAACATCACATTTATCAAGCACTTACAACCTTCCTTTGATTATGTCTTAGAGCATTTCAATGAAGACTTGAAGGCCACTGATATGGCGGCACTTTGTAATATGAGTTCCAGTTATTTTTCTAGAACCTTTAACGAACAAATGCATATGAATTTTAATGAATACATTAATTACATACGCATTATGGAATCCGAAAAGCTACTAGTCTCTACCACTATGAATATCACTGAGATTGCTAATGCTGTAGGCTTTAGCACCACCAGTTATTTTATCAAGCTTTTTAAAATCTATAAAAATATTTCTCCTAAACAATTTCGAAAAGAATTTATTATCATGCTTGAACAATCAGAGTAGGTACTAAAAATTAAGCAGTAGATATTCATTTAGAACAAAAAAACGCCTTTCGGCGTTTTTTTAATATCAAATTCTGACTACTTCTTTATTTCCTGCTTGCCAGTGATTTTACTTTTAGCATCCGCATTAAACGTACTCTTAGCTTCATCTGTAGTAAAATAAACGTTTCCATCTACTGTCGCATCAATTAACTTAAAGTTCTTTACTGAAACATAGAGGTCACCTTTAAATGTTCCATGCTGAATGCTGGCTTCTGGACTAGTAATGGTAAACTTGGGTGCTGTCAAAGTGTACCTTGCAGTAATATTGCGTTCTGCATCCTGAGCATACAAAGCGACCTTTCTTTGAATGATATCTTTACCAGCATCATCTTTTTTGCCATTCTTATACTCACCCTCAAGTAAAATATCCTTATCAATAGTGAGATCTTTAGTTATAGCAATTATCCACGTGCCACTGCTACTTATTGCCTTTTCAAAAGTTGCTGCTTTGTCTACTATTGAGGCAGAGGACACTGCGTCAGTTGTCGTCGTACCTGGTGCTGTAGTTGGGGATGGTGTTGTAACCGTTGGTGTTGTAACCGTTGGTGTTGTTGTTCCATTTGGAGTCTTTGCGCAACCTGCAATTAATGTAATTGAGAGTGCCAATATGACTACTGCATTTCTATTTTTCATTTGAAAAACCTCCTATATATATGAAATTGCTAATGTTTAGTATAACCATAAATTAAATTTTCATTAGGTTTATTTATTAAAAATTCAAATAATCTCAATGAATAATCTTTAAGTATCAACAACAATCCATATTAAGGTTGGAAATCAGGCAAAACTGTAAAGAAGTATTTGCATAAGATATGTAATACTCAGTGATATTACTATTGCATTTATACCAATAACTATATAGTATGGATGATGGATTAATTCCTAAACTGATTAAGAGAGAGTGCATATGAATCTTTTTTTAGCCCCAATTCAAGGTGTTACTATAGCATGTTACAGGAACGCATTTGCAAGATTTTTCGGTGGTATCGATGCATATTATGCACCATTTATTGCCACTGCTGATATGAAAAAAGTAAGTCACTTACTGCTGAAGGATATTTCCCCTGAACGTAATGACACTGAGATTAAGATTATTCCTCAGATTCTCAGCAATAATGGAACTGATTTTAGGCTTTTTTCTTCTGCCATCGTTGACATGGGATACAACGAGATAAACTGGAACATAGGGTGTCCATTTCCCATGGTATCGAATAAGAAAAGAGGTTCTGGAATCCTGCCTTATCCAGATATGATAAAAAAATTCCTTGATATCGCATGTGCTGATAGCTCTTATTCTTTAACTGTAAAGATGAGGCTTGGATTAGATGATTCTGAAGATGGAAAACGTGTGATCGAGGTACTTAACGAATATCCGTTGGGTGGTGTGATTATACATGCTCGTACGGGTAAACAAATGTACACCGGCAACGTTGATCTGAATTCATTTGAAGCTCTTGCTTCAGCTTGCAAACACGAAGTAACCTATAATGGCGATATATTTACTTATGCTGACTTCATGTCTATCAGCCAGCGTTTTCCTTCTATAAAAAACTTTATGCTGGGCAGAGGAGCTCTAAGAGATCCATTCTTGCCATCAGTCATAAAAGGACAAGTCATTCCGACTGCCAATAAATTAAGCATGATAAGACCTTTTCACGATGAAGTTTTTAATTATTATAAAAATATACTTTCTGGGGAAAAGCATTTGTGTGACAAAATGAAGGAGTTCTGGGTATACATGTCTGTCCACACTGACACGGATGGCAAAATCATGAAAAAAATAAAAAAGTGTAGTACCTATGCTGGTTATTTGGAAGCGACAAACCAGATTCTTAATTCTTCTTCCACGTGGAGTGAAAACCCTATTGCATAGAGACCTACCAGCATTTTTCCGAGCTTAATTCAATATTTACCTTTACTTAGTCTCTTAAATATCTACTTCGATGTAAACAAATTCATATGAATTTGCGTAAAAGTACAACACCTTGCTTTAATGGGTTATGATACTTTTACGCAAAAAACATATTTATCAAATTAATATTCTTACTTAATTTCCATTTCAGAACTGTACTGAACGTCTCTTAAGCAAAGGCCCTTTGGTTGAGCAATTGCTACAACATTCGTGTTTTTTTTATCATTTAGTATCTTTTGAACGTCTGCTGCTTTTATTTTTCCTGTACCAACTTCTAAAAGAGTTCCTACAATCAATCTTGCCATATGCAATAGAAAGTCACTACTATTTATTACTATCTCAATTACCATACCATTTTCAATAATATCTAAGGAATTTATAGTTCTTATTGTGGATTTTGAGCCCTCTTTTAAACTGGTAAAGCTCTGGAAATCAAGAGTTCCAACTAAATATTCCGCCGCAATTCTCATCTGCGTAAGATCAAGCTTTTCTTCTGTATGAAAGGAATATTTCCTATTAAATACATTTCTTAGTTTTCCTTTAGTAATACTATATACATAAGTTTTTGACTTCGCATTGTGTTGTGCATGGAATCTTTCAGGTACTTCTTCAACTGATTTTACAACAATATCCTCAGGCAAAAATTCATAAAGATAGTTTAATATTAGTTTTGGTGATCTTTTTGAATTTGTATGAAAGTTTGCCACGTAATTTTCAGCATGTGTACCAGCATCTGTTCTTCCACAACCAATTAATTGAATTTCTTCTTCAGCCATTTTCGAAAGCACTGTTTCAATCTTTCCCTGAATTGAAAATTCATTATCTTTAAGCTTTTGCCAACCTTTATATCTGCTTCCATCATATTGGACAATTATTTTATAGTTTTTCATTCTGTTCCCCTTTTTTAATATATTTCAACTTCTATCTTGCCCCAAGTAATCTAGACTTTATAACAATTCTACATTATTTTATTAAATTATTCAAATTTCATACGGTATCGGACTTAAACACACAATATAAGCTTAATCGTTAAAAAGATTTAGCAATAAGTAATATTTTTTATGTTATAATCAAAAAATACAGTTTGTAAAGGAGAAATATTAAAATGAATTCAAAAGAAATTAACACATCAGCTAGTAGCATTCAAAAATTAGCACGTATACACGGAAATGAATATAAAATGTATTCTAACGGAATTATCGTTGATTTTCAAAAAGCAAGCGTTTCCATGGGTAATATATTAGAATCAAAAGAATTGTTATCAAAATATCACGCTGAGGTTTTAAAGCTTAGTATTCTTTCAAACCCTTCTCAAGGTTTAAGAGAACTGACAGATGTTGACTTTAAAGCTTCCGAAAAGAGACTTTACTATTTTTATCAAACTTTAAATAACATGAAAAACTTTGCAAATGAAAATAGCGAGTTGAATGATCACATTGCGCTTCATGGTAGAATTATTAAGCCAGATATAGTAGACGGCATTAATGAGTCTTTCGTAGCGGCTATAAACGATAATTTCAATACATCTTTAGCTGTTTCCGAGTTTCTACAAGTATTTAAGTACTCAAATGCTTTATTAAATAATGCTAATGAGAATCCTCTTCACAAACTTACAACGTTGAATAAAATATATAAAACTATCATAATTGTAGCAAACTTATTAGGTGTTTTCTTGGAAGAACCTGAAGTATTTATCTTGGAAATAAAAGAAAAATATATAAAGCTCAATAATATAGATATGAAAGAAATTAAAGAACTGATGAATTTAAGACAAGAGGCTAAACTGCAAAAAAATTACGAATTATCAGATGAATTAAAAGCAAAACTTGATCAAAAAGGCATCGTGGTTCGAGATTCACTATTAGGCTCTGAATGGGATATTAAAGAATTATTTGTTTGATATTTAAATGCTCCCATGCTAGATATGCAAAAAAGTCTTCCCTATTGGCTTTAACCATAAGGGAAGACTTTTTGATATTCTTGTACTATTTACTTAAAATGCTTTCAATCCAACTTGCTATCACTGTAGCTGCTTCGCCACGCGATATATTACTTTTGGGACCAAAAGCTCCATTTGGATAACCATTTACAATATCATATTCTACAAAAGCATTTACTGCATTTCTTGCATAACCTGAAATCTCCTTAGCATCTGTAAAACTGATGTTGTTCGATGTATTCTTCATTTCTTTTATATTGTATAAAATTGTTAAGGCATCTTGTCTCTTAATATTTGTCTTTGCTTCTAAACTTATACCCTTTTCTGTTGCCACACCTGAAATCCAGCCCTCTTTATACGCGGCTTTTATATAAGGCAAAGCCCAATTAGGTATTTGCTGTATATCATTAAATGGTAGAGCAACATCAGCATAATCATCTACATTAATTTTCATTGCACGAACAGCAATTGCAATAAGTTCTGCTCTCGTAATACTTTGGTTTGGATAATACATCAACCCTTTTGTCGTTTTCACACCACTTATGATATCTAAAGATGCCAATCTATTGATAGCACTCTTAGCCCAATGATTGACTGTATCAAGCATCTTTTTCTCAGCGACGTCCTTTTGCAAGAAGCAGTATAAGCCTTCCTTAGGATTTATTTGTGCACTTACTGTATTATCACCCTTATTGTAGGTACCATCTATGTATTCCCATGCATCAAACCATTTGTTATAACGATACAGCCCGATTTTATTCCCATCCTCACCTGATTTAAGATGATATTCTAGGGTGACAGGTATTTTCAAAGCTTTATTCTTCATTAATTCGAAGCCAACTATGTCTCCCAGTACTTTCCCCTTTGAAATACTCTGCTTAAGTTTGTCTCCATCCTTTGCTTTGTAAACTACCAACATATCTGTATCATCTACACTTCCAGGAGGTGCAAAGTACGTTATACTGTCTGTTAAATAGCCAGATATAGGCAGAGTCTTTGATAATCGAATGGCTTTTACCAATTTATCGTTTCCAACTGATTTCAAAAATTCTGTCAAAAGTGCTTGAAGAGTGTCATTATCTTGGCTGTTTTTCTGGGTATTATTTTGAGTATCATCACCATCAATTGGTTTCTCTATAGGCTCGCCCTGAATCTTCACTTCAACTATGCTTTCAATACTTTGAATCGCTTGATTTGAAGTGTCTTCTGAGCTTTCATAAATACCTGAAACATACGAGGCTCTCAAATAAATTGTGCCAGGTGCCTTTGCTATAAGTAATCCCTCATTAAAGGTACCTACATAGCTTCCACCCATAAGTGACCAGGTTGCAGCTTGAGAAGTTAATGGAATTTCTACATGCTCTCCATTTATAAGCTTGTAATTTGCGAACAGTTTGAAATTGAGGCTTTCACCCGTTTTCATTGTTACTGAGTCATTCTCAATCGCAGTTGGTGCATTATTAATCATTTTCTTTATAACCAAGCCATCAAACGAATCAATGTCTGCATTTATGGCAAATACAGTAGTTTCATTTTTATTTCCAGTCTCATCCTCTGCTGTTAGGGAAAGTGCCTTTTGCATTCCGTTTTCAAAGTCAACTTTACGTGTAATGGTAAAATTGCCAGCTTCGTCAATCACAACGCCATCACTGCTACCATCCAATAATAGCTTAACTCCTTTTTCAGAAATACCTTTTATTACTACAGTACCGTTATTTGCTCTGATAGCCTGTGAACCAACACTGATTTTCTTATCACCAGCAGCATTTTTTGTCTCCTCGCTGGTAATTTTCAATACAGGAGGTGTATTATCAATTGTAAATGACAAAGCTGAGTCATTTTCTAAAATATTTGATGAGGAGCTTTTAGTAGTTTTAGCAATTGCATTAACTCCGTTAATTTGTGAAACATATTTGTCACCCTGAGCATTTGCTGCTGAGATTGTCACAAGATAGTCTCCATCAATCAAAGGATAGTTAAAGTCCCATACAGCTTTATACTCAGTATTTACGCTTACCAAGGTTTGATTTACGTATACCGCAAGCTTTACAGGCTGATTAAAGTTATATTGAGCATTTAGCTCTGTCTTTGAGAGTTTTTCACCATTGCCATTTATATTTTTGTTTATAGATAGCAGCTTTGGCGAATTTGGTATTGCTACAGTAAATGGTTGAGATGCCACCTTCTGTGTGCCAAAATAGCTTTTTTTATTGCTATCTTCACGAACAGTCTGAACGTATACAATATAACTTTTGCCACCCTCAATTAGTGTCTGTGTGATTTGGGGACCTATTTTTATATTTTCTTCTTTCTTAAACATGAATTGACCATTTGTTACCTCATCACCATCTGCTGTCTTGACTTCAACCATATAATGCGTATAATCTGCATTTTGTGGTTCTGTCATACTCACAGCTAAAGAACAGTCTCCTATGTTGGATACAGCTACACTTTGTACTGGTACTGGCAGCATGGTGTTTACAAAGTTTATAGGGGTATCGGTACTCTTTATGCTTATTCCTGCGTCTGGTACAGACATAGTAATGATTACATAGTAGTCACCGTCTGGGCAAGTGTCTGGAATTGTAACTGTAGCACTCTTGTCCTTGGCTGGGAATTTTCCTACGTTAATACCAAGGTCTGCATTACTTGTTGTAGCACTTGTGTTCTTGACTGCATTTATGGCATTTTTATCCTTTGTTAGATAAATAGCTACTTCCGAGCCTTCTGTTTTACTTCCATCATACGCTATATCCCAATCTATCTTTATATCTGAACTACCTTGCTTTGTAGCACTTATAGAAGATAGTTCTGGCAAATTATCAACACCAGAAGCTATTATGTCTGAAAATGTAATGCTTGTATCAGTACATGAAATAGAATATGTAGCATCTTCTATAAAACTCTTATCTATTACAGATATATACAGATATTTTTTCCCTTCTCTTTCCTGAAGCAGGAAATTACCTGTACTACCACCTGTAAGTGAACTATCAAGCACTAATGGCATGTTTACTCCACCAACAGCAAAGGTAGTATTTGAGATATTTGGATCAAAGCCACCAGTGTATGGTATCTCCAAAATCAGGGCTTCCTGACCTGCTGCAGTTATTACTTTTTCTATATTAGATACAGCTGACATACTCTTAAGCGCCATGCTTCTCATTTTTTTTGTTGTAACTGACTGTGTTTGAAGCCTGTGCATATTTGTACCATACATCGCCAAATATTCTTCACCACTTGGTGTTGTATTTTGCTCCACTGCCATTAAAGACATAGTCTTTAATGACATAGCCTTTGGTTTAAGATCTATCTGTCCTCCAAAGTCAACTGAGCCATCACTCCAGTAATACACAACGCCCATACCTATACCCAAAACACGTACATTGGCTCCAATAAGCTGATTTGAAATTGCTGCCTCTATTTCTGCCAGCTTGAAACCTCCGATAATTGGAATGCTGTCTGGTATTTGAAGTATTACATACCCATAACCATAGAAGTAATTATCTGCTATTGTTATGGAAACTCCACCTTTTATAGCACCAAAGACATCTATTTGTCCGTATGCATATATATAGAAGGGATCAATCCATCTAGCCTCCAAGCCTCCTGTTATTTCAATACCTGGCAGATTTGCAATACTAAGCTTCCCATCTAACTTCATATGAGTAAGGCCTAGCTCCAAATCGAATTCGCCTTCTAATACCTGTATAAGACCAAGTTTTGCTCCCAAAAGAAGTGTAATTGGTGGTAAACTGCCTACATAATTTCCTGTTACTGTATCCGCCAGATTGTCATATCCTCCAGATAATCCCTTGAGGTCTACAAACGGTGGCACAAGTGGCACACCTACTTCTGACGCAATACTTAGGTAAAACTTATCTGGGAGAGGTATCTCTTTTCCTTTGATTTCTACAACCTTTATGCGCAAGGTCCCACTACACTCTATAACCTTAACATTTATCCCAAGATTAACCTCATATATCTTATCAATCGTATCAATGGAAAGGGATGCTTCAATAGGTGGATTTTTAATCATCCCGCCCATAGCATTTTCCGGTAATCCAAATTCGAAAGTTCCTCTTATTCCTTTAAATTTAACACCCTCACTTGTTTGACCATAGAGAATATTTTCAATATCTGCACCTAATACAACAGGATCTCCATCCTCTTCCTCTTCATCTTTTTTAGCAACATCAGCTTTTTTGTCCTGCGTTGGCATAAAGCTGAGTGCCATCTTTCCACCGAAATCTATGGCATATCCATCAAAGTTGTTGTCATCATCCCATAGAGATATAAGTTCACCGTATTTAAGATTTATCGTAAAGGCCGCAATTTTCTGGATAACTGAGCCTACTCCTGTATACTCAATTTTTACAATGTTCTTATCAGGGTTTCCTGGAATGTTTTTAAGCTCACATACATCAGCATCCAACGTGCTCACTGTTCCAGCTTTAAACTGAATCTGAAAATTAGACTTCCAGAAAGTCAAATAATTTATAACGCTTAGGTTGCCTTTACCCTTTACTAAAACATTGTCACCAGTTTGTTCCATTACAAGAGGTTCTGTTCCAGCATATTGAACAACGCCATTAACTGTAACATCCTCATTACTTGGGTCGGCGCTATAATAGGTCTTGCCGTTTTCTGTAAATTCTCTAACAGTACCTCTAACTTGCAGCAAGATTTCTTTGCTTGCGTCAGTAATTTCACTAGGTTTAGTGGATAACCCATTTTCCTCTATGTACTCATTAAGGGCTTCCTCTGTTAAAAATGTTGATATTTTGTATTTACTGGTATCATATCGTTCTACTACCAATATACCGTAGCGCTTACTCATTAGAGATTTATCCGCATTAACCTCTATTTTCTGTGGAACGGTTATTCTATAACCAAACCCCTGTTGTAGATTTGGATCTGTAAACTCAAATATAATACTATAGTCCCCTAATGCCAGTTCTTTATCTGTAGAAAAGGATATGGACTTATTGGTATTACCAACAAACGCAACTGTGTCCTTGTTAATAACTGTGCGGTCTCCTGTGCCATCATGTATAAGTACTATATCCCAGCCAGTCTTGCCCTTAAGTGGATTAACAAGTTCATTTAAGCTACCACTCAAATTAAAGTTCTTGTCGCCTAAATAATAGAACTTATCTGGTGTCGCTTTTGTAAATGTAACCTTTGGCAGATTTCCCGTTGCCGAAGGTACGATAAGAAAACGGTTGGCTGAGTAAGAGGTAGTTTTAGTAACCAACGTTACAGCTATTTCTTTTGCGCTTACAACAGTCTGAGGATCAGCTACAAGCTCCCAGGTAACAGTTCTACTCTGGCCTTTTTTAAGGTCAGCGAGGGTCTGAGCTTCTGTATTTGGATCAACCAATTTCAATCCATTTTCCAAAGAAATCTGAACAATTGGTGTTTCAATATCCTTGGCGTCATCAATAGTATTATCTATTTCCGCTGTTACAGTAACCATTCCACCATTGACATATCCTTTTTTGTCATCAGTTAAGCTGACAGTACCAACTGTCATATTTATATTCACAGGTGCGTCTGAGAGTTGCGAGGAAAAATTCCCTATACCATACAAAAACTCAGCATTTCTCACACTGTTTTTACCTATTGTTTGACCATCCCAATAAAGAGCCACTGCACTGTCAGGTGTTCTATAGGCATTGGAATAGTTTACAAACTCACAGTTTTTGTCTGGAGTATAGTCAAAACGTGTATTTGCAAGATTTGCCCAGTGTCCAACTATTGCACGGGTAGGGACTGACGTCTGCAAATTATTCCATCCCTTTAGTAGCACATAAGATATTGCTGTTGGGTTTAAGGTGTTGTCAAGACCACGAATTTGTGTAGGTAAATTTCCGTCTTTTATCGAATATTCCTTTTCGAATATTGTTGGGATTAAGTCAGTATCCTTCACCAAATATGGTGCATCTAGTTCACCTATTGCTGAGTCAAGCAAGGTACGAATTGCAATTTCGACTGGCTCTCCCAAATTTTGTATGGTGTAGCCTACTCCTGCATTTCCGCACAGATCATTATTTGGGTCGGAGGATAGCATAACCTTTTGAGTTATATTAACGGTACCCTTTTTGGTTTTTATACTCCATTTTGTTGATATGCTTTTTTCCACATTGTTTACAACCGGTTGATCCAGCTTTGAGTCTATTCCAAAGAATCCATAATCTTGCCCAAAGATGTAATCTTCTCCATCAATTCGGACTGTTGTGAACGACGTTTCGGTACCCGTTCCATCATAGAGTAACCTTTTGTTATTATCATACTTCTTTTGTGGATGTCCTTTGAGAGTGGCAATTGAAAAGCCACCTGTCTCTGTATTAATGGAATACTCCATATATCCGTTGTTGATAGAATACACAGTCGGAGTGGCTGCTTCCGCCTTTAGCGGAAGCATTCCGAACATTATTGCAATTACCAACAAAGCGGAAACAATTTTTTTAGCAATTCTCATATTATTTTCTCCTCCTTATTCCTGTTGCTTTGTTGCGTATACTGAAATTGTAAAGAAATCCTTTTTATCTGTCTGGATATGTACTGTATACCAACCTTGAGCCCTAACAGGAACTGTGTAACTGCCATCTGGATTTGCAGCTAGAATTATTCCTTTTGACTTCATTTCACCCATTGTATAGTTGCCAGGCAAGTATTTCATATAAACCTTACCACTGCTGTTTTTTAGGGACACACTAAAGGAATCACCCACTACTGAAATTGCATTGCTCGCATTTGGCATACATGCATTTATTAATGCGATTGTGTCATTAAAAGCGATAAGCCTAACCGTTCTTGTAACCTCCGTAACATTTCCTGCTGTGTCATATACAGAGTACTTTATATAATACGGATTGTTACGATTAAATTTCATGTCACTAAATTTATCTGGGTTAAATGTTCCGTATTCCACCTTGACACTTGTTGTTATTTCTTTTTTTGTTTTCCCTGAAATATCAAAAGCTTTGTAATCTAAGAGATCATTCTTATCAAAGACACCGTTTTGGATATATACAAGTTCTTGACCACCAGCAAACTCAATGATAGGCTTTGTTTTATCTATCAAAGCAACATCCACCGCGTATTGAACGCTTGTTTTGTTTTCCCCTTCTAGATTAAAACTAAAAATACCGTTGTTTGAGTAAATCATACTAGTCTCTGTTGAAGGCTTGCCATCAAAGCTTCCTATCTGAGTAATTTCCTTATCTGTCTTTACGGTAACCTTAACATCTTGATTTGTTTCAGGTAAGCTTGCACTTGGTGACAATGCTAAGCTATTGTCATTAGTTGGTGTATGAGTGCCATTAATCTTGTCAGTACCCCACGTGCCGTCTGTCAGCTTATTATGCTCATATTCCCAGGTTACACCTGTAACCTTTGGTGCTATTTTGTCAATACCACTAACAGTTGCCGTAACCGTCTGCATATTACCTACTTCGTCATAAATATTAAAGCTATATGTGCCATTTTCCCTGAGCACTACTTTAGCATCTTTAGCAATAACTGGTATGCCTGCATTTATTCTTGGAGAAGCTACGTAAAGTGTCTCCAAATCATCTAGAGTCTGTCCCTGCATCTGTTTTACTCTAAAGGATATTACAGCATATATCTTATCACTTGACATTGAAACTACTGCCTCACAGTTTGGTGCAATCTGCTTAATGTTATCTACTGTAATGATTAAATACCCTATATTGCCATACTTGTCCTTAAATGAGAGATTAACTGAGTAGTTTTTCTTAAATCTTATCTTGTCAGCTCCTGGGGTGTATGTAATACATTTATACATATCCGCAATAGTTCCGCTAACAGGCTGTAGATCTAAAATTGTTATATCACTTGTAGCAAAGGAAACTGACGCCATTACCGTTTGGTTTGTAGCTTTAGTTGTAGAATATATTACTGTTCCCAAAGGGATTTTTTTGCTGATAGTATCTACAATAAACTGACTTGTTTGCTTATTGCCTGCATAATCAAAAGCAACAATTGTATATGTTCCACTATCATCTAGATACCCACTATATACTCCATTTGAGTCTTCTGTAAGTGTTAGCTTTGTTGGCTCTAATCCATCCTGCTTTTGAACTTCTATGTAAGCAATTTCACCGTCATTATCTAAATCTGTTGCGCTAACTGTAAATAGGACGTCCTTATTAGTATATGCCTTGTTGTATTCAGGTAATTCAATCTGTGGAGGTGTTGTATCGTAAAGGTAATACTCCAACACAACTTCCCTGGTGTTACCATACTGATCACTAATTGTAATGGTTTTGCTAGGCAAACTATTATCTACCAGATTTCCATCAAGACTACCAATATTTGCAGTTATATCCTTGTTAGTTTTTATTGGTTCAATTTTTGCCATAACCTCTCTATATTTTTTGCCTTGACTAATATCTTGCCAGTTATTTTCATATGCCTTATCTTTATAATCCTGATATTTATAATCCCGATATTCATACTTAATATTATAATGTTTGCCCTCTTCAATTGGTGTTTTATCAATATTTGTGACATTTACACTTTTCTCAACAACAATGCCACCTATATTCGTTATACGGAAAAGTCTTTTATGATCGTTATTCTGAAATACACGGTTTTCTGTATGGGTCTTGGCAGCAGCTTCTAGTGTAAGCTCAACCCATGAATCGTTGATAAATTCTTCAACCTTTAAAAGCCCACTCTGTTCATCCTTAAATACTATTTGCGCTGTTACGTCTTTATTTGTTGGGGTTGGGGTTTCGGTTTCATTATCGTATACTAAGCTTACTTCTGGAACAGTTTCATCAACCTTTAATTTAATGGTCTCACTTTGAATTTTATCAGCTTCAGCACCTTCCTGGGTATATGAGAAGAAGTTGATTTGCTTATCAGTAGCTCCACCCTTGCTAACGTTTATTACAAGCCTCGAATATACAGTTTTATTTTTCAAAGCCTCTGGTAATATCTCAATTGCAGCACCAGTTGTTTGTATTGCAGCACCGGTTGTTCCTATTGCAGAAAATATAGTTTTTTGGCTGTTCACTTCATCAATGACACCATTACCTATGCTCTTATCAACGTAGAAATACTGGTCTTGATAACTTGAGTTTGGTGTTATTACAATCTTGATGGTTTGTTTGTCATTTATACCTAGCCATGTTCCAGCTGTATAGTTAATTGGTTTACCTTCTATATCATCTATGTAATACGAAGTATTTATCTTAAAGCCATCAATAAACTGAACCTTTTCTAGAAGCTGCTTTACATCCACAATACCCTGTCTGCCCACTTGGTCACAGAAGTAAATCGCAGAGCTAGTAACACCCTCTGCCACTACTACATCTATATCATTTTTTGATATTGAGACATTGTGTTGCAATTTGAAGCCCTTTTCAGTAGCTACTGCATATACCTCACTGAGCTTTTCCTCCATAGTTCCAGGTGCTTTATAAGCCTCAACTGGTAGTAGAATAACAGGTACATTAAACGAGATATTTAAGTTAGTATAGTTTTTTGTAATTTTAGGTGAGAATTCAGCACTCGTACTCTTTGCAACTTCATCTGTAACTGTGAAGGTATCTGAGTACATTTCCTTTACATTCCCCAAACTGTCAGTTGCTTTTACTCCAATTTTATAGCTACCTGTTAAGCCTCTGACCTTTATTGAATAATTTTTGTTAAATTCATCGAAATCCACAGCTTGAGATGCCAATGTGGTAAGTCTAATATTGTCTTTACTTTTTGCATTGTTAAAGGCTGTTCGTGTAGTATCATTCATCTGCTCGTCACCAGTAAGAAGATAAAACTCCAATTCATCCTTAAGTGCTTGTGCACTTACTGTTATATCTCCGTCTGTTCTTGTACCTGACTGAACAGAATTAGCTGCTATTTCTATTGTTGGTGGTGTCCTGTCTATATAGTTAATATTAGTAGCCACTTCTTTTTCGTTGCCCACCTTGTCAATAGCCTTTACTGTAATCACACAGTTATCAGAAATAGTGTACTCTTGTATAGCAACTGCTCCAGGTGTAGTGCTAAAGCTTGTAGAAAGTTCTCCTGTACTTGTTCCAACTTCAATAGTAGCATCGGAAAGCTCATCATAAACTAATACTTTTATCTTTATAGCTTTATTTGTTCTCTCAGTTGAAAGATGTTCTATCTTTATATCAGGAGCGGATTTATCACTTTTTAAGTATAGTGAAATTGGATCACTTATGTATTTGGAATCTACTACATCTGATAACACTTCACCTGTTCCAAAACAGGCAACCCTTATATATATTTGCTTTTGCCCATCATCCTGTCCCAAATCAATAGGAGACTTTAGATTAAGCGCAAAACTTAGTTTGCCGTCAGAAACAGTCAGTGTGCTAGCAGTTGTTGTCTGCCATGGTGCGTTAGTAAAATCATTATCTTTTGACACTTGATATTTTACAAGGCGGTTTAAATTGAGTTGATTGTAGTTGTCGTTTGTCACGCCGTAAACTGTTTCCTCTACTTTTGCCTTTATGTAATAGTCTTTGCCCACAGTTTCATTTTGTTGATTTGTAAATTGAACTGTAGGTGAATTTGTTCTGATGGTAAAGCGCATACTAGGTGAAAAATAATAGTTAGCATCATCACCTGAGGAATAACCATATCTTACAGTCTTGGACTGACCATTTAAATCTTTTGCATATATTTCAAGTCCATATACACCTGTTGGTAGGTTGCTTATTGTTACGGTTGCACCCACCTTACCGTTAACAATATTAAGCTCAACGGGTGAATACTGAGATATTTTTGTGCCATCATAGTTTATAATTTGATAAGTTGCATTTGCAATATCTCCCTTGTCAGAAATACTTATAGAAAATTCTTTGGCATCTGTCATTTCTATGTTTTTATCCCATTTGGGCAAATTTATAACTGGATAAGAGTTGTCAAAATAATATGCTATACTATCATCTTCTACATTTCCTGATAGGGTATTTGTTATTTTATACTCTAGAGAATAGCTTCCATCTAAGATATACTTTTTACCAGCTTTATCGTTCTGCTCCGCAGAGCCTATATTGCTTTGACCCTGAGTATATGTAATGTATTCTTGTTCAAATCCAGACTTCACAGCATTTTTATCAACCCAACGGTACTCTGCTTTTTCATTTGCAGGTAAAGTAAAGGAAATATCATAGCTTGGTTTTTTTGCAAATACTGTACCAGGATTTATTGTACCAGTGGCTTTTATATTATACAAAGCTATATTGAGAGGGCTTACTGCTTCTGGTGTTGAGGTGTTTCCAAGCTGATCATCCGTGTAATAATAGAGCTTTCCTACGAAGCTTTCTTCGTTTTTCACCTTTAAAATCGCAGTGGTTGAGCTTTGGCCCTTTTCTACAAAATACCACTTTGCTGCTACAGAGGCTTCTCCTGTACTCTGAGTACCTTCGCCTACAATTGGGTAATTTTGTCCATTTGGTACAAAGCAATAGTAAACTCTGGCCTGTGGTGCAATATCAGTAATTACAAAAGTATAGTCAATACGCTTTGAGCCATCTGATTCCTTTATAGGCTGCGATGGTGTTATATTTACACGAGGAGCAAGACTATCTAGCTTCACAGTTGAAAATGTCTTTGTCACGGGATTTTGCGCTACGTCTTGACCTGTAATATCAACTGTATATGTACCCTCATATCCATTTGCTAATTCCAAGCGAAGTGGATCCAGCTTACCTGTTGATATACCAGCATTTTGAATATGCTCACCATTAATCCCGTTAGGGTTTGTAAGTGATAAAATAGGGTCATATGCGCCTGTACTGTTGTTCTTGGCAGTAATACTTATTGTATTGTCTGTAAATGCTTCGCTTGCCTTTGCATACAAAATGTGCTTTTTTGCCACAGAATTATTGTTTAAGTCTATTTCTTGTTCGGTCTCATTTTGAATATATATTGTTGGCGCAAGAGTATCCACTTTATATGATGAAAAGTAATAATTTAGAGTAAGTGGAGTTTCGTTATCAGTACTAGCGGTTTTTGAAAGTATATATGTCCTTCCATCATATGAAATATCCGACGGTGTCAACTTCAGGTAGATACCAACCCCATCACTAGTTACTTCATCGGGAATAGTGGCCTCAAAATTAAGCGTAACGGTACTACTTGTTTCAGCAGTTTTTGTAATATTTACTGGCGTATTAATCTTTGTGCCAGCCTTACCCATAAGTAGCTCTGCTGTAAAAGTATCTACACTAATAGGTAATGTGCTTGGCTTTGAGAAGGTCATGTCTGTCGAAAAAGTTTTTTTTGTGCGGTTAAAATAGTAATTATCTTGTGATACAGAAACAACATCATTTTCATTAGTTAGTGTTGTAGTGTTATTACTATATCCCAGTCTACTTAATTTAATTGTATCGCTGAATATTTCAGTTGTCGCTACTTCGTTTATTTTTGCCACCCTATCAAATTTTATTTTTACAACCCCTGATAGCTCATAAACATCGTTATTGGTCATCTGTGTCCAGAGAGCTTCTGCAGTATTATTCACGAGTTCAAACACTAACAGCCCGTTTGCAGTAGTAGTTTTAAAGAAGTTACTATAATCATTATTCTTTTCATCCTTTACCGAAATTGTAAAACTTGGACCGTTAGACATAGTCATACAATCATATGTACCATACTGGTCTGTAATCATGGTAGATGTTGAAAATGCTAAAGCCTCCCTTGTTGAACCGGGACTTGCTATATACGCTACGGTTTGTGAATCTTTAGCAAGCCTGTTAAAGGAGTGATTGGTTATATTTCTGTTGGTATCGATATCAAGCTTATGCTCAGTTCCATTTCCCCAATCATAATCTTTAAACCCCCTATAAGACGGAGCATTATCAAAAGATCCATTTATCCTAGGAATAGTAACATCAACATATTCTGTGTTCATAGACCTTAATTTGCCTTTATGCTTAATGGTGACTGAACTAATATTCCAGGGTGCCTTATTGTCTGCATTAAAAGGCAGATTGTAATCTCTTATATTATATTTTTCAAAATCATTCTCAGGTGAATCTAAATTTGTATTACTTGATGTGGTGACATCATTAAAGGTAATCCATCCTGATACATCTCCATCAGTAGCATCGCTACCAGTTTTGATTGTTAGCCTCACATTCTGATCGGCCGCATTTGCGACCATCTTTGGTGTTATGCCCATAATCAGAATACTAATTATGAAACAAACACAAATTCTTTCTAGTATTTTTTTCACTAAAAAACCCCTCCTTAATTTAATATAAAATAATTTTGAAAAACTAAATGCGTTTAATTTCTTATGACACTAAATCATCAGTATTTCGTTTAATGTATGTAAAAGTTTCCCAACAAAATTTGTATCCACATTATAACGGAAACAGGTCATCAAATTACTTCAATGGCGAAATTGACCGTTATTTTGACTAAATTGGTATAAAAATGTCGAAAACAGCTCTTTCGAATCAAAGATTGCATTTTAATATTCCGGTCTTCCTTCATAACTACAATACCTTCCGAAATGTTAAATTGGTAATAATATCTGTGGGTTTTTCTATTTTATAACTTAATTCATCATAAAAAACGCGATTTGCATGAAATGTCTCTTTTAAGACATGAAATGTAAAATGAGATAATACACTAAAATACATTGCATATAAAAAACAACAAAAGCCCCTGAAATTCGAGGACTTTAAATTGTATAGCAAGAGTGATTATTTACGGTGAGATGGCCTAATTTATTTTTTATTGGTGGATTAAAGTTGACTCTCCAGCTTGCTTAGTTTATCGGCCCCTAATAGAACCAAATTAGCTATTAACTAAGAAATGTACACCCCACTTCTCAAAATTTAATTCAAGTCATGGTGTGTACATTTTTTTCTAAATAGTTATCTCATTAAGACTAGCGAGCCTTTTGTAAACAGAAATTTCTCGATGAATATATTATTAGATCTTATGTTTTTTGAACATTTATAGCAGATGGGCCTTTTTCATCATTCACAATATCAAATACTACTGATTCCCCTTCATGTATATCTTTATTATTACCTTTTTCTTTAACTTTCATATGATGTAGAAAGACATCATCACCTTCGCTTGTAGAAATAAAACCAAACCCTCTTTCATTATCAAACCATTTAACAACACCTGTATGCGTAGACATATACTACATCTCCTTAATATAAAGATATTAACAAATATAGTATTTGTTTTGACTACATTTTTTATAATGGATTTAATTGTGAATCAAAGAGTTCCTTCTACTTGATAATTTTTTATTAACTTGATTACATAGCTTAATGTGTAAAAAGCCCTATCTAATTGAGCTTCAATGATATTTAATCCTTTAATTAACGTTAGCTCATCAAAATTATCTAATAATATCATTAAACTTAAAATGTTTATATTTCCTTCTTTTGTATCAAAAACTCTTGCTTTTTTTACATAGTCATTTTTCATTATACTTCTAACAGCTTTTTCAAGCTCTTCACTAATTTCTAATTGTGGAATTTCCTGAAAAATTGTAATGTTAGAATTTTTCAAATTTACATTTATAGCTTTCTCTATATTAGTGGATAAAAATATAGTATTTTTAAATTCCGCATTCTTAAAATCAGCTCCATCTAAATTAACTGACTCAAAGATAGTATTTTCAAAGATAGCATTCTTAAAATTACTATCTTTCAAATTCGTTCCAATGAATTCTGCCCATCTAAAGGTACATCCATAAAAGGCACAGGATTTAAAGTGTGCGCCTCTAAAACTTACATAATCAAAATTTGAGTTAGAAAAATCACTATTAAAGCAATTACTTCTTTGAAGATTTTTATACATAAAATTCTTATTTTTCTTCTCTATGTTATTGTAATTAAAATTTCCGCTTACACTTTGATTTCTAGCCATATTTACCTCCATACAAATGAATTATCCTTAATTATCATTTTAAAATTAAGGAATTTACATTGTATCACAATATGTATGATTATTTGTCTAGTATCTCCAACTTTTGAACAAATAGTGTATTAAATAAACAGTAGTTTCGTTACCACAGTCTCTACCAATATCATTCTTTTGAATCAGAGCACAACTAATTAACATAAAGCATATTATAATATTATAAACCTATGAAAGGAATGAGTATTATGAATAATCTCCCTAGAATGTGTCCATGTTGCTATTATGTTAACAGACAAATGTATGATTCAAACGCTATGTATAATGATAATAATATGTATCAATCCCCTTACTATTCCAATATACCAATGTATAACCCCAATTTATCAAAAGAATCCCTAAACCAATATACTCCTTATATAGATCAAGCAAATTTAGGTGCTCCCAATAAATTGTTAGATTATGGCCCAGAACCGTTTGCAATTAATATTGAGGAGGCGACAAAGCAAAACAATACTTTTCGTACCGCTTTATGGACTGGAAACCATTTACAGCTTACCTTGATGAGTATAAATGTTGGGGAAGATATAGGTCTAGAAATCCATCCACACCTAGAGCAATTTATTCGTATAGAAGAAGGTCAAGGACTTGTTAAAATGGGTAATACAAAAGATAGGTTAGATTTTCAAGCTAATGTCCGTGATGATTTTGTGTTTATAATACCTGCCGGCAAATGGCACAATCTAATTAATACGGGTAATAAACCAATTAAATTATATTCTATATATGCACCACCGCAGCATCCTCATGGTACAGTTCATGCTACTAAGGCAATTGCACAAGCTGCTGAGTAATACTTGGCAGCTCATAATAATTGAAAATGAAAAAGCCCTTGATTTCAAGAGCTTTTAGCTAAATCTACCTATATTCATTAGCTTTAATTATGATAGAATCGTTGTTTGCAGGTATAGAGCTGGTATGATTTGTTATATATTTTTGTGCATTTTCTCCAACAAACCAGTCAAACAACCACTGTGCAGGGCTGTTTGATGGTTCATTTGCCCTCATAAGCACCCACGCAGTTGTTATAAACGGATAGCTTTCGTTAGCAATATTAGCATTTGTAGGACTAATGCCATCTATCGCAAAGCTTTTTAGATACTCTGAGGTACCATATTCCCCATCTACAAACGTCATAAAACTAAATCCTATAGCGTTAACTTCTTGCTCAACTATATTTACTATTCCACCCATGTCTTCAATTTCCATATCCTTGTAAGACCCGTCATCAAAATTAGGAATATCTTTTTGACCTTCCCATATCAGAGATTTAAACATTCGTTGACTGCCTGACTGGCTGTCACGCACATAAACGGATATCTTTGCATCAATACCGCCAACTTCTTTCCAGTTTGTTATTTTTTTTCGGTAAATATCTCTTAGCTGATTCGAGCTTAAGTTTTGAACTGCATTCTGAGAGTTTCCAAGAATCAGGAGTGCATCATAGGCATAGCAACGAGCTTTCAGGTCTACTTTCTTCTCCTGCATGTATTTTTGTTCTTCCTCTGTGGGCAAAAGTGCAAATACTACATCGACCTTTCCATCAATGAGGTTACATATCGCTTCATGCGTTTTACTGCATAGAGGCACTTTTCCGGTCATAATACCATTTATTACAAAATCGTTATAAATTGAAGCAACCATATCCTTACGTGCTGTAGACGAATCAAGCTGAGGAAACAGTAGTTTTTGTTCTGGTGTTACCTCAGTCGTTGTACTAGTTGGTAAAGTTGGTCTAGTCAGTAACGTTGGGCTGGAAACAACCGCGCTGTCGGTAGATGTAGTGTTCACTTCTAAATTAGGATCTATTGTATCGGAGACACCACAAGATGCAAGTAGCATCACAATGGCGCTTATAATAATAAACAAACGTGTTGTTAGTTTCATTAGGGAACCCCTCCTTGTTGTATAAATTATACCATTAATTCTATTATTAAACAATTTGAGGACAACCTTGATTTTGATGCAGTCTAGCGATTTAATTATTTCTTTTTACAATAATCATAGTATTTTTTTACTTTACTCTTTAAAATTTTATTTAAATGTAAAATATCCTTAGGAATAGAATCCTTTTTGGGTATGATAAAGGCTTGTGAATTACTTATAAAAATTAATATCATTTCATCAATTTCGTAGACTTTGTGTAGAGCACTATATTCAATCTTAGACGAGCCATTTGCCAATTCTGAATATGATTGTGTTAACATATAGTCTTCTGTAAATGTGTATTTAGTAGTGACTTCAATTAATTTTCTTGCAGACTTATAGTATAATCTAGGTAATCCAATCATAAGAAAAGCCATGAAAATAATCAATAAAATTAGTATTGAAAGAAATATTACATCTCCAACTTCAAAACCAAGAGAAAACCCCGAATATATTACTACTATTATCCCAACCATAATAATAATAAAGAATATAGTTGGACCTTGTTTATAGAACTTCCCTCTAAATAAGGAAAACATAAAATATTTTCTGTATATATCGTAAGCTCCATGTGTCGTAATTTCTACTATCCCATCTTTATCTTCCATAACAACCTATTCTCCCTTCTATGACTCTAATAAAGATTTATATCTATATTTATTCCTAACCAATCCATAAACCATTATACTTCCCAGTGTCATCTTGAAAAATGTAAATGTAATTGTTATTAACATCAATATCCATTTTCATAGTAGCTTCTTTACAAATCTATTAAGCATACAAAACAATGTCTTAGACGTATACTAACTATATTGAAAAATAAAATGAATTTTGAGGATATAAGTATGAATAGCTACGAGCAAAATGCATTACAAGAATTAAAAATATGGCAGCAAGAAATGTTAAAAAAACCTACTATAGCAAGCAAGCTCAGTAAAGGAATTCAGAATAAAGTAAATACACTTATTCCTGAGAAAGCACATGAGGTTGTTACCGAAACTATAAAAGGTATGGTTAAAGCGGTATTGTTTGGCTCAGAACTAACTACTGGAGTCCCAATGCTTAATGCTTCTTTAGAAGAGCGTGAGCAACAAGTAAAAGAAAGAATTAGTTTCTATAAAAGAACCGCCTCGGCTAGTGGTGCCTGGACAGGATCTGGAGGTATATTTCTCGGGATGGCAGACTTCCCCATTCTTCTAAGCCTGAAGCTTAAATTTCTTTTCGAAGCGGCTTCTATATATGGTTTTGATGTAACAAGCTACAAGGAACGTTTGTATATACTGTATATATTTCAGCTTGCTTTTTCAAGCCAGCAAAGAACAAGGGAAATCTATCATCAGGTATTAGAATGGGAGGATTTTTCCGATACACTGCCCGAGGACAGCAATTCGTTTGACTGGAGAACCTTCCAGCAGGAATATAGAGACTACATCGACCTAGCAAAAATGCTTCAACTGGTTCCTGTAATCGGTGCAGCAGTTGGAGCTGTTGCAAATTACCGACTGATGGACAAACTTGGTCAGACGGCTATCAATGCGTACCGTATGAGGTTGATTTATCCTTCTGCAATGGATTAATAACTTTGAGCAATTATCAAGTTCTTTTAACTGTATATCAACTCTAAAACAAAAAAGACACATAACCAAAATTTTCTGGTAATATGTCCTTATAAAAACAATTTTCAGCTTACCTATTTATAAAACGAGCCATACATCAAATGATGTTCCCCTCGTGTTTCAATAGGCATTCATTGACTGTTTTTTTAATCTCCTACATGTTGTCTCATGCCTTTTTAAATTACTTTTCAATTGCTTCTATTCTTTGTTTTATATCTTGGGGCATTAATCCTGATGCTATTATGATTGGTGTTTGGGTTGAAGTTGTTTCAATTCCCGTAAAGTCATTGTTCATACCCGATAAAACTACAGCATCAAATCCTTCAGTAAAATCTCTGTTGCTTTTCTGGCTTACATCGATTTCGTTAACCTTATATCCATTTTCTTTCAAGAAATCGCTTATGTTTGATAACCCTTTTTCTACAGCTATATATTTCAAAATAAATCCTCCTCATTGTAAGTTTTTTATTTTCTATTTTCTTAATATAACCATATAAAAAATATTTATAAATTTTTGCGAGTTAAAAACAATAACAATGTTTTTCATTGTGTATTCGTATAAACAATATTTATTTTTTTACTTCAAACCATCCACAAACTATAGCCCTTTTTTTATTAAATATCTTAAGAAAACTTGTACTTATGCCATATTTATCATACCCACCCGTTCCCCTTTGATATATGGATAATGCTACATCTCTCTTTCTATTGCCTTCAAGATCCTTAACACGTTTATCTGCCAGTATCCAGCTGTACATGGCTGTACCCCAGTTTATATTTATAGCACCATCAAGAGGTTTGTTCTTTGTTTTCAGAGCTGCTGCTAGATTTGCACAGTTCCCTTTGCTAATCTGGAAATAGCCGTAATACTTGCCGGTAGAGCACTTCTCATTGAAATTGCTTTCTGTATAAATAAGTGCAAGCATATCAATATAATTTAAATCTCTTTTTTTACAATACTCCCAAAGTTGCTTTTGATGCTCTTTTTTCATGGGGTTTTGCTTTTTGTACCATAAATTCTCTTCATTTTTTGCATCGTCTTCATCTTTCACTTCTATCCCCGGACCTGTAGTCGTGCTTATTGTTGATCCAGATGTTGTATAATCTATGTCTGACGGCCCAGTTGAATGATCATCTGGTGTATCCTTTACTTCCATAACCTCTTTGTCTGCTTCAGTGTCTTGAATATTCTGTGTATGTATAACTTCATTATTTATGGTTGTTTGATTGTCTAAGGTAACATTCTTCGGTAGTGCATACGATTGGATAGGCGAAAAAAAGCCTATCATGAAACAAAAAGTAATAATTGCGGATAAAAGTCTTTTTCTCTGCTTCAATTTTACTCTCCCTATTCGGAATATTATGGTACAGTATGAATATTATATCAATGCACTGGCTTTTTTGGAAGATATTTTTGAATGTGCTCTGGCGCGGATGAAGTTTTAGCAATGGTTGCAATCTACAATTGGTTATGGTGTAATAAAAAACAAAAAGAATTACGCCCCTCATAAACACCAAAATTCATATACATATATCATTAAATATAATGAAGCCATATAAATTTATTAGAGATAGAAGAACCATATTTGGTTATAAATCAGAAAAAGCTGCATGCTAAAATGATTATAAGCCAGTACAAATTACTAACTATACGAAACGGCAGATATTCAAAAGAACAGATGGATTTAAAGAGATAGTTCTATGAAGAATTATGGAATTATAAAAAGTTCACTCAAGTTAGGTAGTAAATCAAACCTGTTTGATTCAATAAAAAAACGCCTAGCGGCGTTTTTTTATTTTGGTGGAGGCGAACCATACCAGTCAAAGGTCACAACAAATATAAGTTATTATAGGCATATGATAAAACCTACTTAATTAAATACAATATCAATCAAACATTTTTATATAGGCTAGACCTTCCTAAATAAAAGGGCATTTGTCTATGCCAGTGGCCTTTTTGCAGCGACACGTGAATAATAATCTGACATATAATGTATTATATTAAGCGAAATCAAGTCATACTATTCCTTTAATGTAATAATAAGAATTTATAATATTCTAAATATCTGAAATCAATATAAAACTAAGCTTTCATTTTGATATATCTTCAAGACTCTCGACAAATGACTTATCCATATCACGGATTCTTTTATTTGCACTTTGAATATATTGAAAGCTAGCATTGATTTCTTCTTTTTTTAATTTATCTAGCTTTATCTTGACTTCTCCTCTAATCTCATCTGTTGTATTTTGATCATTAATTACACTTACCATATATTCATAATCTTTATTCTTTCTTTTTTTAAGATTGTTAAGTATTAATTTGTTTGATAAATATATCACTATTCCATTAATAAATATTGTAAGCACTGGAACTGAAGTGGCAACAAGCTTATCTTTATAAGTAGTTTCTATGTTAATACTCTGTAAAAGCATAGCACATATAGCACTAAGAACCGTAGTTATAAATCCACTTATTACATCTCTTTGGGAGGTTTTTTGCTTCATATAACTCCCCCCTTTGTTCCATCACCATTACCATTGTCATTAGCAATGTTTAAGTCGCTGTTTTCTTGTACTCTCTCGAGGCTCTTCAATATTCTTTGTGTAGATTGATTTTCGATGCCAAGTATCTTTTTTCGAATACTAAAAGCCTTTCCATATGCTATTATAGATTCATTGTATTTACCTTGTTGCTCATATAATTTTGCCAAACTATTCAAAGTGTTAGAAATGCTTATGCTCTCCTCAGCCCCCATTACGCTCACTTTAATTTCAATAATTCTATTGAATATTATTTCAGCTTGTCTATACATCCGTTTTGCCTTATATAACATTGCCAAGTTGCTTAATATTACAATAGTATCAGGGTGTTCAAGTCCTAATATTTTCTTTCTAAGTTTTAATGCTTTCTTATATAATGCTTCTGCTTCGTCATATCTTCTTTGATCTTTGTACAATAAAGCTAAATTACTTAATGTTGTAGCAGTAGTAGGGTTTTCAGAGCCTAAAACCAATTCTCTAATTTTCAATGCCCTATTTAATAAAAGTTCAGCCTCCAAATACCTACCTTGTTTCCTATATATCAATCCTAAATGACTCAATACAGTCGCTATTAATGGGTGCTCCTGATTAAGTACTTTTTCTCTAACTTCTAGTACATTTTTATATAACTCTTCTGCCTCTTCGTACTTTTTTTGTTTATTATATAACCCTGCAATATTACTTAAAGTAGCTATAGTATCAATATGTTCAGATCCAAGAATTTTATTCCTTATATTGTAAACTTGTAGATAAATATCTTCTGCTTCTTTGAATCTGCTCTGTTGCTTATATAAACTCGCTAAATTACTTAACACGGTAGCCGTATCAAGATGCTCATCACCCAATATTGTTTTTCTAGTTTTTAATACTTGACAATATAGTTGTTCTGCTTCTTTATACCTACCAATTTGTTTATAGAGTAAAGCAAGATTACTTATCATTGTAGCTACATCTAAGTTTTCATTACCTAATTCCTTTTTCCCTTCTTCCAACCAATTAAGATACAATTCTTCAGCTTCACTGAATCTGCATTGTTTTCTGTATAATTGAGCAAGATTATGTACTGTCTTCCAAGTATTTTTCTGTGTAAATGCATTTCTGCTTCGACTAATTTCTATCGATCGCTTATACAAATTCTCAGCATTATCGAATATGCCTTGTTGTTTATATAGCCATGCTAAATTATTTAGATCCCTAACACTATTAGTGCTATCAAAACCGCCAACTTCCTCTTTCAAATCTATTAGCGTTTTATAATAGTTTAATGCTTCATTGTATATTTCCTGTAACTTATATACGTTTGCAAGTTCATAAAGAGTATCTATCGCCACCTCATTATTTATTACTTTTTTTTCTGTGATCATATTCCAAGATTCTTTGAATAATAGTTCTGCTTGTTGGTACTTGTCTTGTAATAAATATAATTTACCAAGTTCATTCTGAATTCTAATAGTATTAAGAAAATCAACGTTTTCTGAGTTTCTTAATATATCTTGCACAACTGTATAAAGTGCTATTGAAATATCATTTTTACCCAATAAATAATATGATTGCGCAAGTTCAATTAAATTATTTGTTGAACATGGTATATCTAAATTATCCACTGGTGATTTTGATTTAGCTTTTACTATTAGAAATTTTTTTAATCGATTTACGAAACTTAAAAGCACTATTGATAAAAAACCAGAAGCCATCCCAATTATTACATCAAGCATTTTTCCCTCCCCAAATAAAATGTTTTTAAAATCGTTTAAAATATCGAACGTATTCATATTCAACACATTTTTCCAAAATCCTTCTTTATATAACAAAAAAAGGAGATTTATTCACTCTACAGATTAAGCTCTCCTCTTATCACTCAATAAAACTATTCATAAATGTCCTTCTAAATATGAAATAAGAGCACGAAAATCACTGCTCCAACGTAATTATTATTATAATTTTAATTTTGCAACTCTCTTTTAACTGTCTTGTATAAAAGACGCTCAGAGTATATTAACAATTTTAAAAATCCATTTCTACTTTCTAAGGAAGCAAAAAGCTTTAATATTTCCATTGTCAATATTAAATACTCTGATTTTCTTCTTAGAAAATAATCCATCATACAATCACCTAATAAATATAACGTTTAGTATAATATGGGCACAAATAAATCTGCCTCTAAATTCTTGTTAGGAACTCCTACAGGGCATAGAGTAACAGATATGTACGATGTACGATACAGATTTTAATTATTTTGTGTTTCTTAACGAATCAAAAGAAACTGGTGATTTAATTAGTGTAGACATCGGGTGTTTGAATAAAGTCTTTGTATAGATTCCAAAGGAAAATTGCTTACCCGATATTGGTTTATTAAATTATTATCAAGAAGATGTTTGTCAGAGCATCCATTCGGTACAGTAAAGTGGTATCATGGAGCACACTATCTTCTTTGCAAGGGTAAAGAAAAAGCAACAGCAGAGCCGGGGCTTAGTTTCCTTGCGTATAATTTAAAAAGAGCTATTAATATGGTGGGAATTGAAAAGCTAATAGCAGCAATGTAGCTATTTGCTCCCCACATTATCCTTAAAATACTAAAAACGGCACTGAATTTTGTAATTTTCATTCAAAATTCAATGCCGTTTTTACTCATATATCGCTGAAAACCCTTATAAATAAGGATTTTCAGACAATGTGTGGTGGAGGCGAACCGTACCAGTCAAAGTTCACAACAAATATTAGTTACTATAGGCATAGTCTTAAATCGACCTAATTAACTTTTCGACAGATTTGCAATGTAATTCTTTAATAATATTTAGCTTTAGTTTTCATATAGAGATTTAGAGAAATTCTTAAGAATTTCATCTTATCATATATGTCAATGTAAAGGTTACCAAGCTAAGTACTGTTTCTTCATAAAACAAAGATTGGCTGATAAGAATTGATTTCTAGCAGAACTATATAGTTCTGCTAGAAATCAATTCTTAAATTTTTATTATGGGTTAAATTCTAAACGAAATTCTCTAGAATTTGTTATCCCACTTGTGCCACTCAAAGCTCCTATACCGATGTAGTAATAATACCTCTTATCTTTTTGCAAAGTAGAAATATCAAATACTACACTCCAGTCTCTAATCGTTGTGTTAACCCTAATAATTTCGGAGTTTTCAGTAAGTATATATACATTATCCCAATTAGGCCCGATTGTGATTGACCCGCTGAAATCTACAGTACCTGAATTCTCATTGTCTACTCCTGAAGAACTCAACTTTGGGAACTCGTTTGCTCCCTCCGTATTGAAACTGAACCAAAGTTCTTTGTTGAAACTGCTTCCATCACGATTCTTAACAGCATTTGCTGGTAAATATACAGTTATTGTATCTCCTTGATTAAATGGTGTAGAATGGTGATATATGCAAAGCTCTTTAGAATCATATGGAAATATCACAACTTGGGAGTTAATTTTCTGTCCATTTTTATCTGTCATCATTATATTATCGAAATTATCTCCCATTTCCAATTCCTGGTCAAAATTAAGGCTTACATAGGTACTAGCATCCACATCGCCCTGCAAATTTGTAGGATAACTTCCCAAAAATGTCAACGTAGATTGTGGTACTGGTTGTTGTGCCGGCTGCGGAACTATCTCCTGTGATGCTTTTCCAGATGTTGAGCCAGAAGATTCTTGACTACTTGATACTATTACTGTATCTGCACTACCTTGGCTACTAGTTTCATTTGAAGGAACCGTAGTATTAGCTTGTGAAGTTTTATCGCTTGGTGCAGGCACGTTTTCAATAACTGAATCTATTACTGTATCTGCACTACCTTGGCTACTAGTTTCATTTGAAGGAACCGTAGTATTAGCTTGTGAAGTTTTATCACTTGGTGCAGGCACGTTTTCAATAACTGAATCTATTTGTCTGGTTATGGTCTTAGGAGCCGGAGCTAGTCTAGTAACAGTCTGTAAGCGTTTAGCATATTTCTTTATTAATTCATCTGAGGTTTTAGCTGTTATAAGATCCAACCAGTATCCCTGATTATTGGGATAACCAGAGTCAAATGCCTTGTTCCCATTTTTAAATACACCTGTGTCAGGTAAATACTCAATTTTCAAGTCATACGAATATTGATCTTCGCTGTAATAATAATAATGTATATCATCACGAACAACAAAGTGCCTACGAGTTTCTAATAATTCTATCTTGGCAAATCCCATATTGTCATTGCGATCAATTTGATTTTTGACAAGATTCATTGTTTTCTCAGCTGGAACAGTACTACCATCACCAGTTACTACGTTTATTATAGTTCCTATACCTATACCGACAAAAGTAGCAGGCCACGCCTCAAGTCCAGCCATAAATACAATCGCTGATGTTAATGCCTCACCACAGATTTCCTGAGCTGCACCAGATTTAACTGAATCAGCAAACTTATTCTTTGCACTTCCCTTTTCATCAAAAAGCTCATAGATTAAGAAAGCTAATTCTTTATCATTCAAAAATGCAACTGATTTAACCGAAAAGGTAGTATAGTCCTCCTTACCGTCTCTTCGAGTTCGCGTCTCATATGCTCCATTATTTGGTACCCATATAGCCCCATGCTGAACTTTGTTCCCAAAGATATTTTTATCTTCCGAGATCGGGTATGCTTCTTCACTGGCTTCAACATACTGCTTTTGCCCCTTGATTTCAATAAAATGTCTGGTATATACGTAGATACCAGTTTGAAACTGACCATCCATAGGGTTTACATAATACTTTCCACTAAGTTTTTCAACAACAAATTGAAAATCTAAGTACATTTTGTTATCTTGGCCAATTATTGGTGCTGTTTTCATTATATCAAACTCTTCAACAGTTCCAGTACCAAAATATTTGCTGAATGTAGCAATAGTCAGTCCATTCACAAATGACAATCCTCTTCTGCTACACGAATCACCTTCTGGTTGTATCAAGCTGACAATTTTTGTTTTATTATCATACCCTACATCTAAGCCAAGAATCTGAGCAATAAGCCTTGCTTGTACCATCCATCTCCCGTTAGTTTGGTATGATGCATATGCACTCAAATCATAATATTTTTTTCCATCTACGTAACAGTTATATTTTTTAGTTGCTTGCTCCGCAGATACATTTGACAACTTGGAAAAACTAGTAATCATACCAGCTACAATAGCTACCGCAATTACGAAACTTAAAATCCTCTTCATAAAAAAAATCCCCCTTCTTATTATAAGTGAGTAGTACCTGAAATCTACACTTAAAACATTCAAGATGCATTCCAAAATGTGTACATGTTAACAAATCAGACTCTATTGATGCGTCTGATAAAGAATTCATAACACTAACCCCACCTTTCCAAGAACAGAGGTTTTCCCATGGTACACTCTGAAAAACATATTCCTTACATATTTTATGAAACTTTCATTACATAGAAATGAATTTGATAATATGTTGCCGTTTATAACATTTATAGTATGACATCTACAATTTAATTTTATTATTGCACAATTAGAAGTAATGGTAAATAATAGAATATGACAGTTTTTCGTATTCGACTACGAGTTAACGTCATGACTATGAATTAAATAAAATCATTAAGTAAGAGAAAATAAGAGTTAATTAAGGAGGGAACATTTAATGAGTACACGATCATTTCATGGCTACAACTTTGAACCAAATTTAAAGAATATTGTTGGGTCTAATATCAAATTCTTGAGGGAGAAAAACAATATTACTCAAGCAGAATTAGCCGAAGCTCTAGATATTAAGACGACAACGCTGTCAGGATATGAACTCGGAGCTTCAACACCAAGACTTGCACTTGCAGTACATATAGCAAAATATTTTATGGTGGATTTAAATGAATTTGTAAGTGTCCAACTAGATGATGAATTTAAATCAAAAGTTGATTCAGATATTGTTGAGTATGCTTTTGATGATAAAGAATATAAAAAGTATACAAATAAGCAATTCTGGATTTATCACTACAGAACAAGTACAAAGTTTCCTGCCACTATAAATAGTGGTATTATTGAAATCAGGCCACATAAAGCAAGGAAGATAAACGTTGTCGAAGCATATTTTTCAAATACTGATTTTGAATACCATGGACACTTAATTCTAAATTCAAAACATGCATACATATATTTAAGAGGAAGTCACGGAGATAGGGCACTTATTATTCTTAACAATCCTGACAGTACCAAAACATATCGGGGAGGTATTGGAATGATTATATCGACCTCCGAAGGTCGTGAGAAATCTTTTCCATGCTGCCAACAAATTGTTTTATCCGAAACTGAAATACCTCTTGAAAAATATGACATACTAATAAAGTATTTATCGATTAAAGGGTCTGGTAACAACTTAATTAAAATTGACAAATCACTAGACAAAGAATTTTTTAAGTTATTTTTGGATCATGCTCGGTAACTTGGTAAATCTTACAATCAGCTAAATGTTAACGATTTAACACTTAAAATCTCAATTAAGATATATTAACTTCACCTTGTCCCTTTCAGTTCAGGGAACAAGGTGTTTTAATTGTTCTTCCTTAATAATTCCTAATTAAAAGCTCACAATACGTATTATCCCTCCCTTCATACCTATTCATCAAATTATGATTCCTCTTAATTTCTTCGATATTGAAATCCTGATATAAGTTTCTTACAAACTCACAATCATTATATGAGAGCAGGAATTTACCGTCTATGTTTTTAAGAGTATTGCAAAGTTTGTCATGATCATCGTGTGAAAACTGAGCCTTATAATATTTTTCCGTACCATAATAGGTCTAAATAAAAATGGCATTAGGCTTATCATACACTTCTATCAGTGCTTCAAAGTCTCTGTTTTCAATGACTACCTTGAAAGCCTATCTTGTATCCTAGACAGATATTCTGCCATAACAGCTGTATCTCTCTTTATGCAACCATAGCTCTTGGTATCAGAACCATATGAGGTTTAATTAACATAAAGAATCTAGCAGCCCTCTGTATATCTGTCATTCCTCTAGTATTATGCTGTACTTTAAAATCACCAAATAACTCCCTTGAGTTAAGCATGAAGGATAACTCTCTCTGCTGCTCTATACAATGATATTTTATGCACCTATATAAATTAACAAGATCGCTATTATAATCATTGTATACTTCCATTTCTGCATGCCTATCCTTATGAATTAGCACCCAACCCGCTCCGCCAAATAATTCAAACTCATTTTGCTAATTTTTCATAATTACCGTATATAAATGTCGCTGAGAGTATGTTTTCAATTTCAAATATTCTCTTTTGATTTCTAAGAAAGCAAAAAGCCTTTATATTTAAATTAAAATATATTTTACTGCTATATGTTACTTGGTAACTTTTCACCACCACATCCCTTGACCTTCACCCTAAACTATAGTATAATTGTTTTAGAACATATGTTCTTTTTGGGTTGAGGAGGATCTATTATGACACCGCAAGAGAAAGCCTATATTGCAGGTATTATCGATGGTGAAGGAAGCATTATGTTAATACACTTCCATAAAAATCAATTTCCAGCTCCCTGCGTAAGTGTTGCTTCTGTTTCTATTGAGCTGCTGCGATGGTTGCAAGACACTATTGGTTATGGTGTAATAAAAAACAAAAAGAATTATGCCCCTTATAAACACCAACATTCATATACATATATCATTAAATATAATGAAGCCATAAATTTATTAGAGATAGTAGAACCATATTTGGTTATAAATCAGAAAAAGTTGCGGGCTAAAATGATTATAAGCCAGTATAAATTACTAACTATACGAAACGGTAGGTATTCAAAAGAACAGCTAGATTTAAAGAGACAGTTCTATGAAGAATTTATGGAATTATAAAAAGTTCACACAATTAAAATAGTTAACCAATCTGTTTCAAAGTACAAAAAAAACGCCTAGCGGCGTTTTTTATTTTGGTGGAGGCGAGGGGACATTTATTCAATTGTTTCCAATTGCACTGACTATATCTTGAACTCATTTATTCAACGAGTTCCCTGGCGTATTATGAAAGCTAAGATTTGGGGATTGTTCCCCAGAATACTTCCATCCTAGTACGGCCTTTCGGTCGCCTATAAGTCGATACGAGGCTGTTGAGTTTCCTCACATACCTCTCGGTATTGCCGTCGCCATCACGCGATACGGTTTCACCGATAAAGCCAGGTTTTCACTTGCAGGTCACCCCACAAGGCGATTCGGTTTTGCTTGAGTCGAACCCCTGTCCGAAACCATTTCCACAAGAACTTCTACGGGTGTAGCCTATGCTTTATGCAAAGCCACGTTTCCCTTGCGGGACGATGACATTACGTTTCCCTAGAACGAGCCCCCACAGGCCGGGTTTCGTTTTCGGTAGCCTTAAATTCCGATCTGGCTCAAGGCTACGGCCAAATCAGTGCTAGCATTTAACCTTCCTATGCAAAAGGCCTGACTTAATGACGCCAGCAACCCACGGTGCAGAAACCCCGGACTGACGGATTAGCAGCGACTAAGCTGCTAACGCGTAATTTAAATTATCGTTTTTAGCGTTTAATTTTTAAGTTCTCGTTTTTTAAGAGGCCTACGAGAATCCTCTACCCGCTATCCAAATTTCAACAATCCCGTCGAAAGCCATTACGCCCCCATGTATATAACAAAATTACTATAGCAAATGTTATCGCTCTGGGAATATTCATCCCTGAATATATATAAAATCGCCATTGTAATTGTTGTATCAAATTAATTTTCTAAGAAAGCTTTAGTAATGTACAATACTTCCTTAAAATTTTGAACTGTTAAAATATTTACTCCAATATTTATTTGTCAAAATACAGCTAACATAATAACATCTGTGCTGTAAACCCACCATCACGTGTTTCTGGCAATCAAGCATCAGTTTTACTGCCCAATAATACCTCAGTCACATTTAATGACTATAGATTTATTTAAACTGTTCCTTCAAGTTGCGATCGATTTCCCTTTTGGCATCGCGAGCCGCTAAATCATCTCGCTTGTCATATAGCTTTTTACCTTTGGCAACACCTAGCTCAATTTTAACCATACCTCGTTTGAGATATGCCTGTAAAGGAACCAGAGTAAGCCCCTTTTGCTGAGTTAGTCCAATCAGTCTATTTATTTCTGACTTATGCAACAAAAGCTTTCTATCTCGCAAAGGGTCTTTATTAAATATGTTGCCCTGTTCATATGGGCTTATATGCATCCCATTTAACATTACTTCGCCACCTACAATAGAAGCATAGCTTTCCTTCAAATTTAGCTTGCCCTGTCTGATAGATTTAACCTCTGTTCCAGACAACACAATACCAACCTCTAAGGTTTCCTCTATGAAGTAATCGTGACGAGCTTTTTTGTTTTGTGCAACAACTTTATATGCTTCCTTTACCATCTCTACCGCCTACTGCAAATAATATATTCAGATAAAAATAACCCTCTAAATAAAGGGCTCTCTCGAAAAGTATTTATCTGACATTTCTAATTATAACACCGCCTTGCACTAAGGTCAAGTTCCAGAAAGCAGGTAACTTTTAGGTTTTTCTATACATTTCTATGCGTTTCTATGCTTTTCTAAGCTTTTCCAGTAATTCATAGGGTACCCTCAAATTACCTCTTCCGCTTCCCAAGTCAATTCCACTCTTAAAGGTCCCATGAAAATCACTACCACCGGTAACAAGTAACTGGTGCTTAATAGCAAGCCTTAGTAAATTGCCTGTATCCTCTTTTGAATTCTCACTATAAATAGCCTCAATACCAGCCAGCCCATATTCTTTTAGCTCCACCAGCAACTTATCCATGTCATCATAACTCTTTCTTAAAAAAACCGGATGAGCAATTACGGGAATCCCACCAGCATTTCTTATTGCTTTAATGCCGTCAATTGGCTTCAGTTCAAACCTAGCAAAGTATGCCAAACCCTCCTTACTCAAGTACTTATCAAATGCATCATCCATTGTTTTAGCATAGCCCTTTGACAAAAGTACCCGTGCGATATGAGGACGACCTGTTATATCACCTGTGGCTACGTTTTTTACTTCCTCTTCTGTGATATTAACACCCAATTCATTCAACTTACTGATTATTTTCTTATTTCGCTCATCTCTACCTTGCTTTATTAACCCAAGCTCATTTTTTATATTAGTGTACTCATTAATATTAAGGAAGAATCCTAGAATATGCATCTCTGGCTTATAATTAACGCTGATTTCTATTCCTGGTATAACTTCTAAACCTATTCGTTTCCCCTCTTCTAATGCCTCTTTAACACCATCCACCGTATCATGATCAGTTAGTGCTATCGCTGCAAGTCCCTTTTCTTTCGCATGCCGTACCAGTTCAGTGGAACTCATACTTCCGTCTGACGCAATGCTATGTGTATGCAAATCAATAAATTTATCCATAAATCCTCTCCAAAATCTGTCTTTGGCTCATATATCTTCTTCGATATATTAATCTACACTTCCCAATATTTCTCATCAAGACATATCGCTGGTGGAAAAGTGTTTTTGTATACTTTCTGCAATATATAGTCCATCTTCTTCAAAGAACTGCATGCCTGTTCCTGCGTAATCAAGCCCTCTTCAAGTGCTATTGCAAGCTCATCAGCATCTAGAACCTTCATCGTTCCATCAGGCATCAGCTTTACATCAAGCAGTAAATCTATAAAGGTATACTGATCAATAGCATTGTCATACTTTACATCAATTATGTCACAGTACCAATATGCAAACTTTTTATCAGCATCATAAAACCTACTTATTTTTATACCTTCTTTTAGAAATGTATATGAAATCCCACCTGAAATATCTGCTCTAGGCTTTATGGCATTCCATCTAGTTATTAATATCTCATCGTTTCTATATAACAATTCGTCACTTGAAATATCAACAGTTTCAAATGGAATATATCGAGTCCTTAAAATACTTGGTTTTTTCATAATCTCTCCTAAATCACATATAAATTAGCTTATGGTTATTATACATTAGAATTATGTTTTTATGAAGGTAAAATCATATTACTTCTAAAATTACTTTTATCTTTACTTTTATCTTTTATCTTTTATCTTTTATCTCAATAGCGTTACAAATGCCACCCGCTTACATAAGCAGTAGATAAGTATCGCCGAGTTTCGAAATAAATGCAACTAGAAACATCATCTGAACTCTAGTCTTCTTTATCCAGCGGCGCTATAATATTTCTAAACCCGATTGTATTGTATATTTCCCATTTTTTTACTATTACTATTGCAAATGCTATAATGTAAGCAATACTTTTAGATAAAGAGGACGGTAAATATGAAGCAAGCGAAGTGCTGTAATAACTGTGAACGAGGGCTACCTCTACATTTAACAAGAGATATTTTGTGTAAATATCATGGAGTAGTGACTCCTGATTATGTTTGCTTCAAATATAAAGATTTTTCCGAATTATCCTCCTCCAAGCAAATTAATTTCAAATGTGTCCATTGTGAATATTTCTTGGTACAATTAGACTCACTTAGTCAAGAAGTCGGTCTATGTAAGTTATTTTCTGCAAGAGAGTTTGATGGAACTACTAGAAATGTCTGCTCAAAATTTTCAAAAAAAATGTCCATTGAGGTTTCTTAGTGATAATCAGAATTAAATTATTTCTCCAGTCAAAAACGTAAAGTTATTATTGTTTTTTTATTAATCATTCTAAATTTTAATTCCTATAATCCAACCATATTCACCTGCCGATATATATTGTAGTTTAAAACTATTATTCTAAAGTTTATTGTATTATAATAGTTTTATCATACTTTGTGCATATATATGGCTCCGGAGGAGGTTAACATGAATTTTGATATTGACGCTATTTTTAATCAAAAATTAGCAGAGATACATAGTAGGCTATCAAATGCTGTACCTGGTTTAAGTAATAATGATTCAAGTTCTGATGTAACGTTTGAAAAATATTTATCAGATGCCTCTCTATTGGGCTCAGAGGGCTCTTTCAACAGTTTAACCGGAGATAGTACTTCACCTTTATCAAGTACTTCTGAACTAACCAAATATCTGGACAAGCTGGGGAACGATACAGCCGTCAACGTTTTGAAAGCACGAACTTCACTTGCTAATTCCACAGCTTACATTCCCAGTGATAATACAGAATTGATGAATCTAATCAATTCAGGTATAGACAGTGCAGCTACAAAATATGGTGTAGATAAAGACCTGATTCGTGCTGTAATGAAGCAGGAATCCTCTTTTAACCCTATTGCAATTTCTAAATCAGGTGCACAGGGTCTTATGCAATTAATGCCTGGCACAGCAGACGCACTGAGTGTAAAGAATCCTTTTGATATTATTCAAAACATAAATGGTGGTGTGCAGTACTTAAAAGACCAATTGACCAATTTCAAAGGTAATGTCAACTTGGCCTTAGCCGCCTACAATGCCGGACCTAATAGTGTAGTGGAAAATGGTGGTATTCCACCATATGCTGAAACTCAAGACTACGTACAAAAAGTCAACGAGTATTATAATCAATATAAACAGTTAACAACAAGCAGGTAAATATACCTGCTTGTTGTCACATCTAATATAACTCTTATATATCACATTTTACTATAAACTCATCGTGCATCTGTATTTATACTTAATCTATATTTATATTTAATCTGCCTTCACATATAAAGTGGACAAATCTCATTATATTCTATTTCCAAATAAATATTACAAAAGAAGTAATCTTTATTCACACTGTCCACATATTTATCCACAGCTTTGAAATACTTATTTCCTCTATGTTCTGAGATATTTCCACATAACCCACAAAATATATGCCTGGTTTTATTCACAATCTTAAGAATGAACCTCTATAGGCAGTAAATTCAAGGCGTTTCAGATTATTTTACATTTTATGTCATTTTGCCCCATAGCCTTGTACCCACCTATTTTACAGTGAAACAGGGATTTTTATAATATTTTTGGGGTTGTGGATAACAATACTTAAATTCAAAAATATATTAAGACAATTTTAATCCAGGTACTGCATTCAAATCCATACCTGCTCGTTCGCCCTTAATGTATTCATAGTAAGCGGCACATCCAATCATTGCTGCATTATCTGTACATAAAATCAAACCTGGATACATTACTTCAATTCCTTGCTTTTCAGCGATATTTTTCATATCATTTCTAAGCTGTGTATTTGCAGCAACACCTCCAGCTAACGCTATCTTGTTGATGTTTTTCGCCTTTGCAGCAGATATGGTATTTTTCACAAGCACATCCACAACAGCTTGCTGAAAGCTGGCTGCAACATCTGGAATATTTATTTCTTGTCCAGTTTGCTCCATCTTATTCAAATAATTCAAGACAGCAGTTTTTAGTCCGCTAAAGCTGAAATCCAATGAGCCATCATTGAAATGAACCCTCGGAAACGAAATTGCTTTGCTGTTACCTTTTAACGCATACTTATCAATTAGTGGCCCACCTGGATAACCCAATCCTATAGCCCTTGAAATTTTGTCAAAGGCCTCACCTGCCGCATCATCTCTTGTCTGCCCAAGTACCTCAAACTGATCGTAATCTTTTACATGTACAATATGGCTATGACCGCCTGATGCCACAAGACATATGAAGGGTGGCTCAAGTTGAGGGTATTGTAAATAGTTTGCAGCGATGTGCCCTTCAATGTGATGTACTCCCACTAATGGCTTGTTAGCAGTAAACGCAATCGCTTTAGCTGCTGTTAGCCCAACTAATAAGGCCCCTACAAGTCCTGGACCATATGTTACTCCTATAGCATCTATATCTGATAGTGACACTCCAGCCTCCTCAAGCGCTTGATTAATAACTGGTATTATTAACTCCACATGCTTTCTTGATGCTATTTCAGGAACTACTCCACCATATTTTTTATGCAAATCAATCTGAGTTGATATTATATTTGACATAATATGTCTACCATTTTTAATAACTGAAGCAGCTGTCTCATCACAGCTACTTTCTATTCCAAGTATTAATGTATCCATTTTTCCTCCGCAACCACCAAAACCGAAACTTAGCTAAGGTAACTTGTAATATTTTTTATTAATCTCCGCGGCGCTACTCATACTCATACTCTTACTCTTCATTTATTAGATAAGTATCACCAGCCCGAAATAAGGGCGATAAAGAAAACTTAGCTTGTGCCAAGCCATAGGCTATGGCGGAAGCTTAGTTGCACTTATACTTGTTAAGGTACTAGAGTTCAGGTGGAGCTACCACTCCATCTTAATAAGTCTTCTTTATCATAGCCTAATGTTTTGTATTTTTCAAGGAGATATAGAGAAAACTCGGCTTTCACCGAGCCTTAGTTGTACTTATACTTTCCTAAAGCACAAGTGAAAAAAGACAACAAAAAAACATGGAGCCTGTGGGCTCCATGCCCCCAAAAGGAGAAATGCTAATGTTCAACATAATATTACCAAAATATTCATCTTACTTATATAGAAAATAACTACCACTTCATCTAGTGCTGAAGTCCTAACTTTTATGGTTTATGCTCTAAATGCAGAATTTATCCGATGTCTACCGCCGCTGAATACCCCACTTCTATAAGTGTGGGATAAGCGGCGCTACGACCCTGGATAACGATTTCTAAGCTTCAGATGGATTAAAAGCTCCACCTGAAGCTTAGAACTCTGTTTATATGCATTATTAAGCCGCCTTAGCTTTTAATTTATAAGCTGCTACAAATTTACCTTTACTATCTTCTATGAATGGTCTTTCACTTACTGGCAGCTGCCAAAACCCAACTTTGTTCTCTATTGCTTTACTTTGCAGCTCAGAAAAATAATCCTTTAGCAAGGTATTGGGACTATAAAATACAGATATAGCATATCCCTTTTGCACCATTAGAGCATTATAATATGTACCATCTTCTAATATTACATGGGCAAGTAGCCTGTCAAATTGGTCTTTAGTACCCTTCTCAAATATCAGTTTAACTTTACTCCCTGTTAGTGTTTCCTTTGTAAAACCTGAGGCCTTCACTGCATAAGGTTGTGGGGCTACACCTGATTTGACTGACTCTGGAGTATCTATATCAAGCATTCTCACTTTATAATCTTGATCACCATACTTTATATGGAAAGTATCCCCGTCGGTAACTTTTGTTACGCTTACGTCGATATAACCGAAAGGCACTAAACCTTTCTTTTGCGTTTTTACAATTGATTTAGGAAATGTAGGTTTTTCTAACTGATCAGTATTTTCGACTGTGCTGTTATTAGTGTCAGCGCTTTGTTTAGAGCTATTCTGAGCAGCAGTGCTTTGCGAAGAACTATTATTGGTAGCAGTGCTTTTTTGAGAACTACTTAGGGTGACACTACTTTGTGAGGCACTATCCTGTGTTGTAACACCTTGTGGCAATTTATCACTATCGTTTTTAGAAATATAGCTACCTATAAGGACTACTGCGGCAGTAGCTAGTGTTGCTAATGTTGTTATGGTCTTTTTCTTCATTACTGTCACCTTTCTGTCTTACGTTTTGAATAAAGTGTTAGCAGCTACAGCGAGGGCCTTTTGATATTCTATGTACCGTGTTGTAACGGCTCATTACAGCAGCTCATGTCTTTGTATTAAAGTGCAAGTATATATTAGTGATTGTGTCTGGTTTTATTATCTCGTCTATATGTATTAGTATCTCACCGCTGTATTAGTAACTAGTATCTGCATACAGCGGTTTTGTAAGCCTATTATACCATATGCCGCGGTACTTTTTCTTATTAACACAACTTTTCCATAGAAAATTAACTAATCTTAAACATTCTCTGAGGAATACATCTAACATATCTAGAACTGTACTAATACTAACTAGGAATTTGAGTTTATATAGAAATACCCCGCTCCACTTCATTGTGAAACGAGGCAGGTACTTAATTAAGTGTATTGGCCGATATCACTTAAACTTGATTTCATAGTAAAATTTATTTTAAAACTATTGTTAAAAGTACTCCACGCAAGCTTATATAAACAGATTGCTACCGAAGTACTTACATATATTAGTAATGCTTCATAAAAGCATATTAATCGCCGCTAATATATACACCATCCATGATTCATAGTTTAGCTAAAACCTGTATCGTGTAGGTTTTAGCCAAACTATGCTTACTCCTTCGTAACTAACCCAAGCAATTACTTCTGACCGAGCTTCCCATTTATATAAGTTAGTGTTCGCGTACTTCTTAGTGCAATTACTAAAATAAATAACTCAGTATCCCATTTCACACTATGTTCCCTGTGCTGTCAGCACTGTGATTGGAACAGTATTATTTATAATGGCATCATCTTTTCTTTCATCAATATCTGCATCAAATACCATCTTCATCACTTGACCTATATTATCTACAGGAATCACTTCGATATCCATGTCCTCAAATAATTCTTGATAGTTGTCTTTTGGAATGAATACTGTCTTTATGCCTGCTGCTCTGGCAGCATCAACCTTTGCAACAACTCCACCAACAGGCTTTACACTTCCTTTTATAGATATCTCTCCTGTCATTGCTATATCACCACTCACAGGAATATTTTTAATAGCTGAGTATACAGCGGTGGCTATTGTAATTCCAGCTGATGGGCCATCAATAGGAATGCCACCAGGGAAATTTAGATGTATTTCATAATCTTTAAAATCAATATTCATGTATCTTTTTAAAACTGTCAAAACATTTTCTACAGAAGCCTTCGCTGAGCTCGTTCTTTTGAGCTTGTGGCCTCTGTTATCCATCTCCTCTTCCTCAACTATACCAGTTATTTTTATTCCGCCATTTCCACGTACTACTGGCATAGCTGTTACTTCTACATCAATAACCATCCCTGTACTATTCCCAAACACAGCTAAACCATTTATACAGCCAACCTGCTGTGCTGAACTTACCTTCTTCTCAATCCTTGGACTATAATGTCCAAACTCAACTACCCATTCTATATCTTTTATTTCAATACTGTTTCTATTTTCAACTGTTGATACTCCACCAGCTATTTGAACAATGTTTACAGCATCTCTACCATTCTGAGCATACTTAGCTACCACATCACTGCACCCTTTTTCGAGTGCATACCCCCCTTTTCTGGCGGCATTCTCGCATATTTTGCTTACTTCATCGGCTCTAAGTGGCCTAAAATAAATTTCCACACATCTAGATCTAATTGCTGCTGGTATTTCATCTGGTGTGCGAGTTGTTGCACCTACCATACGAAAATCTGCAGGCAAGCCTTTTTGAAATATATCATGTATGTGAGATGGTATATTACTATCTTCTGAACTATAATATGCACTTTCTAGAAATACTCTTCTATCTTCTAGAACCTTTAACAGTTTATTCATTTGAATTGGGTGAAGTTCGCCTATTTCGTCAATAAATAATATACCTCCATGCGCTTTTGTAACCGCTCCCTGTTTGGGTTGGGGTACACCCGCTACCCCATATGCTCCTGCGCCTTGATATATTGGATCGTGGACTGAACCTATTAAAGGGTCGGCAATCCCTCTTTCATCAAATCTCAGTGTTGTTGCATCAATTTCAATGAATTTTGCTTCTTTTTTAAAGGGTGAATACCCATTATTCTTTGCTTCTTCAAGGATAACTCTAGCCGCAGCCGTCTTGCCTACTCCCGGCGGTCCATATATTATTACATGTTGAGGATTTGAACCACAAAGTGAAGCCCTAAGTGCTTTAATTCCTTGCTCCTGCCCTACAATGTCCTTTAGGGTAGCTGGCCGTGTTTTCTCTGATAATGGCTCAGTTAGATGTATATCTCTTAATTTTCTTAATTTCTCAAGTTCTTTTTTTGATTCCCTCTCAATAGTACTTTTATTACCCTGTTGGTTTTTAAGCAATGAAAAGAAATATATTCCTATAACTATAGAGAAGAAAAACTGTATGATAAACATTATTGTTGTAAACATTCTCTACCTCCTTGAATAAAACATTTTTATAACTTGACCTTGTACAGATATATTATTGGCAATGTTTATTATTTTATCCAACTAGTATGGAATAATATTCACATCTAAACATTTTTCAGCGAAATTAGTCTCAGTCATGGCAGCTGTATTCCCATAATAAGCAAACAAAAAAGACTGCTTCTCATAGAATCGAAATTCTAATCTGAAACAGCCTTTAGTGACAACTAAATATTACTTATGATACAGATTCTTTCTTAACTTTTGCTTTCTTTGAACCTGTTTTTTTTAAAGATTTACGATTCTCGTTCAAAATTAGTTCTGGCTCAGAATGGCTCTCTAATACTTCCTTGCTGATAATGCATTTTTCAACATTGGTCATAGATGGAATATCATACATTACTCCAAGCATTATTTCTTCAAGTATCGCTCGGAGGCCTCTAGCACCAGTATTTCTGGTTATCGCTCTCTCCGCAATAATCTCTAAAGCATCATCCTGCACTTCTAGCAAAACATCATCCATTTCAAAAATCTTCTGATACTGTTTAACCAAAGCATTCTTCGGCTCAGTCAATATTTTAACAAGGGCACTTTTGTCAAGAGATTGAAGTGTTACTACTATTGGAAGTCTTCCAACAAACTCAGGAATAAGTCCAAATTTCAACAGATCCTGTGGAAGTATATCCTTTAATAACTCACCTACATCCTTATCTTTGTTGCTTTCTATCCTTGCACCAAAGCCAAGAGACTTTTTGCCTATTCTGTTTTGTATTATTTTATCAATACCATCAAAAGCACCACCACATATAAATAATATGTTTGTAGTATCAATTTGAATAAATTCTTGATGTGGATGTTTTCTTCCTCCCTGTGGTGGCACTGAAGCCAATGTCCCCTCAAGAATTTTGAGTAGAGCTTGTTGTACACCTTCGCCACTAACATCCCTAGTTATAGAAGGATTTTCTGACTTACGGGCTATTTTATCAATTTCATCAATATAGATAATACCTTTTTCAGCTTTTTCAATATCGTAGTCTGCAGCTTGAATTAGCCTTAGAAGTATATTTTCTACATCCTCTCCAACATAACCTGCTTCAGTGAGAGAAGTAGCATCAGCAATAGCAAAAGGAACATTTAGTATTCTTGCAAGTGTCTGAGCCAGAAAAGTTTTACCACTACCAGTAGGGCCAAGCATTACTATATTGCTCTTTTGGAGCTCTATATCTGACGCCTTAAAGTCACTGTTTATTCTTTTATAATGATTGTAAACAGCAACAGAAAGAGATTTTTTAGCAACCTCCTGACCTACTACATACTGGTCAAGAATCTCCTTTATCTCTTTTGGTTTTGGTATTTCGTTAACTTCTGTATCAATTTTTGTATCTTCAAATTCCTCTTCAATAATCTCAGAGCACAGCTCAATACACTCGTCGCAAATATATACACCAGGACCTGCAACTAGTCTCTTAACCTGTTCTTGAGATTTACCACAAAAAGAGCATTTTAGTTGCTTCTTCTCATCATATCTGGTCATCATTGCACCTCAATTATTTTCTTCTATCCATAATATCATCAATCAGTCCATATGCCTTAGCTTCCTCTGCAGACATAAAGAAATCTCTCTCTGTGTCTTTCTCGATTTTTTCTAAAGATTGACCTGTTCTCTCACATAATATTTTGTTTAATTTATCTCTAGTCTTTAAGATATTCTCTGCATGTATTTTGATATCAGTTGCTTGACCTTTTGCACCACCTAGAGGTTGGTGTATCATGATCTCACTATTTGGCAACGAAAATCTTTTCCCTTTTGCTCCTGCTGCTAAAAGGAAAGCTCCCATACTTGCAGCCAATCCCATACATATAGTTGATACATCACACTTAACATACTGCATTGTATCAAATATAGCAAATCCAGAGGCTACAGATCCTCCTGGGCTGTTTATATAAAATTGGATGTCCTTATCAGGATCCTGTGCTTCTAAGTATAGCATTTGTGCTACGACTAAGCTAGCAGTAACATCATTAACCTCATCACTTAAAACAATAATCCTATCATTTAAAAGTCTAGAAAAAATATCATAAGACCTCTCACCGCGATTAGTCTGTTCAACAACCATAGGTACCAAACTCATGACCATACCTCCCTTATTAATATATGTGTTATTTTTTATTCATGGAACTCTTATTAACTACTTTAAACTACATTTATATAATGTTACCAATTTCCCTGTAATATATAAACAGAGTTCTTGGTTTCAGGGGGAGTTTTTACTCCTTCTGAAACTTAGACATCGGATAAGATGCAATTAAACTAACTTAGCATTATCTACCAAGAGCTTTATTGTCTTTCTAAATGCTATATCTTTCTTAACATATACCATATCTTCTGGACTTAAGGATTTCGTGAGGTCTTCTACTGATTGCTTGTAAGCCTCAGCCATCTTTTTGATTTCGTCCTGAGCCTCTTCATCAGAAACCTCAGTGTTTTCTACTTCACTAATTTTCTCAACTACTAGCTGAACCTTAACTTCATTTTTAGCTCTCTCTGCAAACTGTCCTCTGAAGCCTTGAAAATCAATACCCATTATTTCCAAATATTTTTGAAGCTCCAAGCCCTGATAACGAAGTCTCCTATCGAAATCCTTAGCCATAGCATCGATCTGCTTTTCAATCATAACCTCAGGAATCTCTATAGTAGCATTTTCTGCTATCTTTTTGATAATATTATCTTCATTTTCGTGTTCTGCTTTATGATTAGCTGTCTCTTCTAATTTATTTCTCAAATCCTGTTTATATTCATCAAGTGTGTCAAATTCACTTATATCCTTAGCAAATTCATCATCTACAGTAGGCAATTCCTTAACTTTTATTTCCTTAATAGAAACCTTAAATACTGCTGGTTTACCATTTAAATCTTCCTTGCCATATTCTTCAGGGAAGTTAACATTAACATCTACATCTTCGCCAACGTTTTTTCCTACCAACTGTTCTTCAAAACCCGGAATAAATGATCCCGATCCTATTACTAGGCTGTAATCTGTACCTTTACCACCTTCGAAGGGAACTGAATCAATAAAGCCTTCAAAATCAATAATTGCAGTATCTCCAGTTTCAACTGGCCTGTCAGAAATAGAAACCAAACGAGAATTCTTTTCTACAGCCTTTTGGAATTCTTTTTCTAAATCTTCGTCGGTAACAGTAGCTTCTACTTTTGTAACTTCGACTCCCATATACGCACCTAATTCAACCTCAGGCTTCACTGTAACCTTTGCAGTAAATATTAAGTTCTGCTTATTTCCTATTTGAACTATATCTAGCTCTGGTCTATCTACTGGATATATGCCCTTTTCATCAACAGCGAGGTCATATGCCTCAGCGCATACAATGTTTATAGCATCATCATATAATGCCTGCTCTCCATAATAACGTTCAATAATATTTCTTGGAGCTTTACCTTTTCTAAAGCCAGGTACGTTAAACTTTGACACATTCTTTAAATATGATTTTTGCATACCCTCTTCAAATTTAGCTGCATCAACTTCTATCTCAAGTTGCACAACATTTTTTTCAACATCCTCAATTTTTACGTTCATATTTGTAAATTTCCTCCCAGTATTTAATTTTATTTTATTAATTTCTAGCTTTTAGTTGAATTTTAGTTTCTAAATCTTTCTATAAAAAATCAGAAATAATTATTATTTAAAAATTAACCATTCAATTATACCATATCATAAGCATATTTCAAGATAATATATACCCATAATATCAACAAATTAAACAGATGTTACACACTTCATCTGAACTAAGTCTTCTTTACTAGTATTGGCATAAAATTTAGGTGGTCTGCTGAGACAAGTTTTAAATTTACACCTTCATACTCGCCCTCAATTGCACCCCTAATTCCATCGCCATGAAGATGTCCATAAAAGCAATCGGAAATATCGTATTTTTTCATTATGTCAATAAAGCCTGTAGTTTGACTTTTGGCTGTTACCGGTGGATAATGCATAAAAACCAACTTTTCCTTATGTTCAAAAGTTTGAGCCGACTTTATTGACAACTCTAGTCTGTCAACTTCCCTCTTATATATCTTCTCATCATCTTTCTTGAAATCATCTTCACCTGGGCATTTCCAGCCTCTAGTACCACATATAGCCATACCCTCTATACTAAATGCATTATTATGCATAAATGAAATGGTCTTAAACTGATTCTCTTCTAAATACTTATTTAACTTTGATGAAGTTGTCCACCAGTAATCATGATTCCCTTTAGAAATAATCTTATTGCCTGGTAACGCATCTATATACTCAAAATCTTTAAAGGCATCCTCTATATATGTTGCCCAAGAAATATCACCTGGTATAATAACGCTATCTCCTTCTTGTACTGTGCTTATCCAGTTACTTCTGAGCTTATCCATATAATTTGACCATCTACCTCCAAAAACATCCATGGGCTTATCTATTCCCAATGCCAGGTGTAGATCTGCTATTGCAAAGATAGACATAAAATTTAGCACCTATTCCTTACTACTCTTTTTTAACTTCTAAAATGATTATATATTTTTGTTGCTATCTTGTCATTTATTCCCTCAACTTCTTGAAGCTGAGTAGCATCAGCTCTCTTGATAGCTGCTATTGATTTAAAATATCTTAATAAGGCTTTCTTTCTAGCCTCTCCAATACCATCAATCTCATCCAACTCTGAATGAGTATACCTCTTGGCTCTTAGCTTTCTGTTATACTCCACAGCCACACGGTGTGTTTCATCTTGTATTTCGGTAATTAACCTGAGCAATGGCATATTTGATGTCATGTCATACTCTTTTCCTTTGTATACAAGAGATTTGCTGCGATGTCGATTATCCTTTGCCATACCTGCAATAGCTAATTTAAAGCCTAGCTCATCTACTACCTGTTGCGCTGCACTAACATGGGTCATACCACCATCAACCAAAATCAAATCCGGCATATCAGAAAATTTAGGGTTGTCCACGTTTTCTTCCTTTTCTTTTCTGGAACGTGAGAGCCTTCTAAACAAGGTTTCCTGCATACTTGCATAGTCATTTTGCTGATTTACAGACTTCATCTTGAATTTCCTGTACTCTTGCCTTGCAGGCTTCCCAGCTTCAAAAACAACCATTGATGCAACTATTTCAGTTGATCCAGTATTTGAGATATCAAATGCCTCAATTCTTGTTGGCGCCTTCTCTAGTTCGAGGACCTCCATCAATTGATTAATTCCATCTACATTCACAGTATCCTCTCTTTTAATCCTATCTCTAAACAACTTTAAGGATATCTCTGCATTTTGTGATACCATTTTCACCAGTTTAACAAGTTCTCCTCTTAAAGGAACTCTTAGTGTTACCTTAAAGCCTCTTTTGGTGGTTAGCCAATGAGATATTGTTTCACTGTCTTCAATTTCTTTCTCAAGTATTATCTCAGATGGAACATACTGTACTGAATTATAAAATTGCTTTATAAATGTTGAAAGAGAATATCCTATATCTTCATTTCCTTCACCCTCAAAAACAAAATGTTCTCGGCCTATAACTCGCCCATTCCTTACAAAAAACACTTGAATGCACAAATCGGTAACATCCTGAGAGTACCCAATTATATCTCTATCCTGCCCATCTGTAGAAAGTACCTTTTGCGTTTCTGAAAGTTGCGTTATACTAGATATCTTGTTTCTAAGTTGGGCAGCCTTTTCAAATTCAAGTTCTGCAGCTGCTTTTTCCATTTGAGCTTTTAAATCATTTAGTATTTCCTCGTATTGTCCTCCCAAAAAAGAACAAATCTTTTTCATCATATCACGATATTCATCTTTGTTTACTTCGCCTTGGCAAGGTGCAAGACATTGCTTCATGTGATAGTTAAGGCAAGGGCGTGATTTCCCAACTTCTTTTGGCAGATTTCTATTGCAGGTTTTTATAGGAAATAATTTTTTCAATGTATCTATTGTATCATTAACCGCAAAGCCACTAGAATATGGACCAAAATACTTAGCTCCATCCTTTTCTACTCGTCTGGTTCTGAGCAGCCGTGGATATTGCTCATTCATAGTTACTTTTATATATGGATAATGTTTATCATCTTTTAAAAGAATATTATATTTAGGCTTGTACTTCTTTATTAAATTGCATTCGAGCATTAACGCTTCAACTTCAGAATCTGTTACAATATACTCAAATTCACTTATTTTTGAAACCATCGCTTGAACCTTAGGAGGGTGATTTGAGGATTGCTGGAAATATTGCCTTACTCTATTTTTTAATACTACTGCTTTTCCAACATATATAACAATTCCATTAAGGTCTCTCATTATATATACGCCTGGTTTATCAGGCAATTTCTTTAGTTCTTCATGGATATCAAACAAATAATTCACCTCTTAGACTCAATAACGAAATTACTAAAGCTATAAATTCCCTAATATTATAAAAGTGCTGTGGCTCAAATTATAAGCCACAGCCATTTTAAGCAAGATGAAAATAAAATCCATACATTTATATTAGAATCCTGTTGAAAAATATTCTGAAATCTCTTTTGATGCTTTTTCCTCATCTTCGCCATCAGTAATAATAGTGATGGTTGCTTGCCTCTCAACTCCTAGAGAAAGTAATCCTAACAGGCTTTTTGCATTAGCCCTTCTCTCTCCCTTTTCCAGCCAAATGTTTGAGCTGAATTTGGATACCTTTTGTACAAGTAGTGCCGCTGCTTTGGAATCTAACCCTGATGGGCAGTTTATAACAACTTTATTCGAAATCATATTGTGATCCCCCAATTTTCTATACTTAAGAATATATATTTTCTATTATACCAAAAAAAGACTAAACAAATCAAATCATGAAAATATATTATTTAAATTATATAAAAATTAAAAAGTGTGCTATTGAGGTTGATTATTTTTAATTAACTGTGTATTCTTTCCAAAGCGAGTATCTATTATCGTACCTAAACCAAAGGATGCCATTGTGAGTTCAAATACAATAAAGCATATTCCATAAATCATTAAAGCCATATAAGAACCTGCTGGTATAATAATCAAAGGTACAATTTTAAAAATATAAATTATAATGTGTCCTACGAAAAATTCTAGAAATATCGTTGAACTTTCATTGTTATTTTTTTTGAATATATAAGTTCCAAGGTATATACTTGCGAGAACATCAGCAAACATTACTAAAAAAATATATAATGCTGGAGCAATAATTAGAAATATTAAAAATGCTAACACAATAGTAAAACTAATTATTACTAAACCTCCTAACATTATTCTTCGTGCAAATGCCGACCCCATAGAGTATGACATAGCTCTGTATCTGCCTGTAAAAACACTAATTAAAATAAGTCCACCAACTAATGTTATCAAAAAACAAATTATTAAAGTATTTATAAGGATACCATTTGATTTGAATAATGAAATAAGATCTACGTTAATTGATAGTTTGGTTCCCTTTATTGTAACTCCATCAGCCTTTTCCAGCTTTCCTACTGAGACTAAATTGCCTTGCACCTGAGAGTCACCATTAATATACACCTCACCAAAAGCCGAAACAACGTCTCCACTTATATTTCCATTAATAGTTGCCTTTCCAAAAACAACTATCACACTTCCGTTTATATCTGTCTGTACATCTGCAGTGCCCATCACTACAGTTACATTTCCACTACTATCTTCATCTACTTTCTTGTCTTCTAAAATAATAAGGTTACTTATTGTCAGGTCATTTTGTTTAGCCGAAACCACAAGCGGTACAATTAATAAGAAAATAAGAAAAATTAATATACCCTTTAAAACTTTATTCATTGTGCCCCTCCATTACCCTCTCTAACCATTTTGATAAAGATTCTTTGAATCAAGAGTAATAGAATGCCAAGAACAATATATGCATAGTAATAAGTTTTATAGATTGATGCTGTTACACCCACTATTGCGATGATTATGCCTCTACCCATACTAATTGCTGATGAAAAGAAATCTTTTGAATAATCAACTATCAGTTCGAAAAATTGCAATATATTAATAGGTGTTCTCAAGGTTTCCCAAAGCATACCCCCGAAAAAAATAACAAATATAAAAGATATAGCAACTAACAAGATATTATATGCAAATAAACTTTCTTGACTAGTCTTTTTGTACATTTTAGTTTCATTTTGAATTCTACTCATTACTTGACACTCAAAATCCTCAGGAGGCTCAATTTCTGAGTCTTGTTCGATTTCAGCAAATATCTCTTTTAGACTAACAAACTCTTTCGAACAGTTTGTACAGATTTTAAGATGCTGCTTTAGCTGCGCTTCTTCAATATCATTTAATTCCTTATCAAAGAACTTCATCATATGGTTTTGCGAATCATTACATTTCATAATACCTCCTCCTTTCTTGCACTATCAAGTTTTTCTTTTAGCATAATTCTTGCTCTATAAAGCCTATTTTTTATAATTGACATCGGTTCATTTAGCACTTTTGTCATCTCTTCATACGACATCCCGTTATTATGAAAGAGAGTTATCAATATTTTATATTTTTCAGGCAATTCATTAATTGCATCTTTTATTAATTGTGTCCGTTGTTTTTTTATTAAGGTCTCTTCAGGTGTATCAACATCGCTTGAAACTCCAATTGCATCATCAAGTGTTACTGTGTCTTGCTTTTTCTTTCTGAGAGTATCGAGACACAAATTTGAAGTGATTTTCACAATCCAAGTTGACATTTTATATTCTGGATTATATTTTTCAAGAGATTTGTAAAGCCTAATAAAAACCTCTTGAGATACATCGTTTACTTCTTCTCTGTCTGATATCATCTTATATACAACACTGTATACTAATTTTTTATATTTAGTTACTATTTCTTCAAACGCACTACTATCACCATTTATACACCGTGACACCAGTTCTGCATCTGTCTGCACCAAAGCGAGATAACACCCCCTTACAACTAATATTAATTTGAACTCTGCATTAAGGAACAACTAAATAATAATTCCCAATTTTGAATGCATAACAGCAGAATAAACATTTTATTATGTAATAGTTACGTTAGTATTTATAAATAGTCTGAATAAAGTAGTGTGTATATATAATTATCTTTTTCTATTTTCTCCTCTTTCCAACATTTGATACTGCTAATGCAAATCGTTCTAATTTTTGACTTACGAGATAATTAATCGTTGATTCCTTGTATTTCCCATCAGTCCCCTTTTCCCCAGCCTCCATATCCGTTAACAATTCAATGCCCTCATCTATTGTTCTAATAGGATATATGTGAAAAAGCTTTTTGCGTACTGCACTTACGACATCATCATTTAGTACAAGATTCTTGATGTTTTGGTAAGGGATTATTACTCCTTGCTTACCATTTAGTCCCCTTAGCTTGCACAATTCAAAGAATCCTTCAATTTTATATGTTACTCCACCAACTGGCTGTATTTCTCCCTTTTGATTAACAGAGCCTGTTACAGCTATATATTGTTTTATTGGTATATCTGAAAGGCTTGATAAAATAGCGTATAGCTCTGCACTCGATGCGCTATCACCATCGACTCCGCCATACAATTGTTCAAAGCATAGACTTGCTGATAATGATAACGGAAAGTTCTGCGCATATTTTTGACCAATGTATCCGCTTAATATTAAAACACCCTTGCTATGAGATGTTCCACTGAGTTCAACTTCTCTTTCAACATTTACTATACCACTCTCACCTATGTATGTTGATGCAGTTATTCTTGCTGGTTTTCCAAAAGAGTAATCTCCCATATCCATAACTGTTAGTCCATTTATTTGCCCAACTTCTTTTCCCTCTGTATCCACCATTAGCGTGCCTTCATTTAACATATCTAGCAGCTTTTTATCGAGTCTATCACATCTTGCGATTTTTTCGTTAATTGCCTGCTTTACATGTTTTGCCTTTACAAGTTTCGCACCGTCACATTGTGCCCACATACAAGATTCACACAAAATTTCTACAATATCATTAAATCTTGTTGAGAGCTTTTGTTGATCCTCAACTAGCCAAGATGCATATTCAACTACCTTTGCCACACCAGTTTTGTCATAGTGGAGAGTATTTTCTTTATTACAAAATTCGCCTATGAAAGATGCAAGCTTTAATATATTCTCATCGCTACGCTCCATCTCTTCATCAAAATCTGCTTTTACCTTAAAGAACTTTCTGAAATCCTCTTCATATTCATACAAAAGTTGGTAGATAGACGTGCTTCCAACTAATATAACCTTAATATCTACAGGTATTGACTGAGGCTTGAGTGCTGGCACCGCTACTACACCCGTTTGATCCTTCATACTTTCAATAGTAATTTTTTTAGTTTTTAGCACTCTATTAATTGCCTCATATGCCTGTGGATTACTTAATACCTCCTTTGCTTGAAGTATCATGTAACCACCATTTGCTAGATGAAAAAGCCCTGGCTTAATCTTTGTATAATCTGTAGAAACTGAACCAAATTCATTTTCATATTCTATTTTACCAATTAAGTTTGGATATGTAGGATTAAAGTCAACAATAACAGGCGCTCCCTTTAGAATGCTATTATCAACTAAAACATTTACCTTATATTTGTATACTGGTGTCTCTTCCTTCTGCATCCACGGAACAATGAGTTGTGGCTGTTCTTCACTAACTTCTTCTTCTTTAAAATCATCGAGATTGTTTAGAATATCCTGTTGGACTTTTTCTAAGTAATCTTCAATTACATCAAATTTCTTATACTTTTCCTTTAGGTCATTTATCTGAACTCCCAGTGCCATTAGTGCTATCTTTTTTTCCCACTCTGCCACCTTTTGTTTTGTTTCTTTATCATTGTTTTTTAGTTTACGGATTATCTCCAAGGTATCTTGCTGAAGGATACTAGTTTTTTCATTTATTTTTTCTTTTGTATCTTCATCTAGCTTCTCAAATTCCTCTTCACTTATAGTTTTCCCCTCTATTATAGGTAGAAAATAAATTCCTGAGCTGCCTGTGTTAACCTTAAATCCATGTGCTTCAGCATCTTCGCTCAACTTAGCTAAAAGTACTACTTTAGTACTTTCGTATTTTTCTAAAATTTCAGATTTTTCTTTTTCATACTGATCATTATCAAATGCATTAGCAATTTCCTGTTTTATTATCTTAACAAACCCTTCCATATCACTTTGGAATGCTTTTCCAGTACCCGCTGGAAGATTAATTGCCATAGGCTGATTTGGTTTGTTAAAATTATAAATATAGCACCAATCGTCAGGTACACTTTGACCTGCCGCAACTTCATTGACCAACTGTCTAGCAAAGCTAGTTTTGCCAGTACCTGTAGCTCCGGACATATAGATGTTGTAGCCTCTCATTTTCATTTTAAGGCCAAACTTCATAGCTTTAGTGGCCCTTTCCTGCCCAATTATTCCATCATATATACCTAATTTTGATGTGTTTTTAAATGGGAATGAATCTACATTACACTTATTATCCAAGTCCTGATACAAAAGTTCCTTTTGTCTAGACATATGTACCCTCCAATTTAGTTGATTTATTGTATAGGAACATTAAATAATAACTTCCTATTTTTGAAGGAGCTATTATCTAGTTGTCCCTTAGTTATGTCTCCACATAATTAAAGCGTCCTCGCCTGTGTCGCAGTAATATCCTTTGCGAGTGCCTTCTATTTTAAAGCCATACTTTCCATATAGTTTTTGGGCAACGCTGTTACTCTTCCGCACCTCAAGTGTAAGACTTTTTATACCATTTTCATGACACATATTAAGAATTTCATCCATTATTCTTGAAGCAACTTGGCACCTTCTGAATTCGGGATGCACAGCTATGTTTGTTATATGACCCTCATCAAAAACTTTCCACAATCCACCATATCCGATGACCTGGTCCGCAGAAATAGCTACGAAATAAATAGCCATTTTATTGGTGGTGAGCTCTTCAAAAAATGAATTTCTTGACCAGGGTATCTTGAAACTAAGGTTTTCTACCACCATTACGCCGTCAAGATGCTCTTCATTCATGTCTTTTATTTCGATATTGTCAATCATTTGCTATTACCTTTTTTTCGCTATTTTCTTTCTCACGCTCAGCTTGCGACTTTCTGAGATAAAAGGGTACCATGTCGTAGCAGCTTTCTAACTTTCCATCTACGAATGCATTAGACGCCAACACTGCCACAGATGAAGCCTTTGCAAGTGCTGTATTAGGAGGTGCGAAACGGAGTCGCTCCCCCAACTCTGTCGTAAAGTAGTCCCTATGCATAGCACAAGCATCGCCTAGCAAAACTATCTCACCTTCCATTGGGCGAATAATATCAATTAATTCATTTATATGTATCCCCAAGTAATCTGTGAGTCTTTCAAGCTTATTATTAATAAATCTATATACAGCTGTGAACACCTGACTATTTCTAGCATCAATTATCGGGCAAATTAGTGCCTTTGACATAGAAAGGTTGAAAGCTAGAGCATCTAGTGTATGGATGCTTATCACTGGCTTTTCTGCTGCAAATGCCATTGCCTTAACTGTTGTTACCCCTATTCGAAGTCCTGTAAATGACCCTGGCCCAATTGATGCAGAAAAAGCATCCATATCTGTAGCACTAAGACCCACTTTCTCCAAGAGGCTTTGAATCATTGGCATAAGTCTCTGTGAATGTGTTTTTCCTTTATTACAGCTATATTCTCCTATAATCACATCATCTTCCAAGATTGCAACAGAAGCAACATTTGTAGATGTATCTAAAGCAAGTATTCTCATATAACCTCCATGTCCTAAATCTCTTTTCTAGCATACTTAAGAAATACTAATTTATAACTTCTTTTTGTTATTTAGTTTATATCTTAGTTTGATATTCCGAATATTTTTCTCCAATAAAATCAACAGAGATCTCTCTCACATCAAGACCTTTATCAAGCTTCTTCGTAATATTTACATTTATTATTTCCTCTGGGAGTATCTCTTTTATCTGTTCTCCCCACTCTATTATAGTAATACCTTCACTATTAATATATTCTTCAAAGCCGATATCAAACATATCATCTGGTTCGGATATTCTATATACGTCAAAATGGTATAATGGGATTTTCCCTTCGTACTCATTAACGATTGTAAAAGTTGGGCTTGTTATATATGATGTTATTCCCAGTGACTTGGCTATTCCATTTGTAAACGCAGTCTTCCCTGTGCCCAAATCTCCTGATAAACTTATAATATCACCAGATTTAAGAACATTACCTAGCTTTTCACCAAATTCAACCGTTTCTTCAAAGGAGTGTGTTTCTATGTTAATCATTAGAAATCCTTTCATATACTATGGCACCATTAATAATTGTCTTCTGTACCTGAGATTTTATCTCTAATGGGTTTCCATTGAATATAACTAGGTCTGCATCCTTACCTTTTTGGATTGATCCTACTCTATCACTAATACCTGTTATTTCAGCTGCGTTAATCGTTATAGCCTTGAGCGCTTCCTTTTCCTCCATGCCCTCTCGTGCAGCAATGGCTGCGCATAAGCATAGATGTTGTACTGGCACACATGGGTGATCAGTCATTATTGCAACCTTTATTCCATTTTTAGATAAAATAGCAGGGGTCTGCAAGCTCTGGTTCCTAAGCTCTATCTTTGACCTGTCAGTAAGCAATGGGCCAACAATTACAGGCAAACCTGTCTCTGCAAGGATATCCTTTATGAGATAGCCTTCTGTACAGTGATCGAGCGTAATATCAACATCAAACTCTTTTGCTATTCTAATAGCTGTCATTATATCATCAGCCCTATGAACATGGGCTTTAAGTGGTATCTCTTTATTTAATACCTGCAAAAGAGCATTTTTCTTAAAGTCAAAATCAGGTTTATCGAACTCCTCTGGTGACTTTTTATGATTATCCCATTCTTCTTTGTACTCCTGGGCTTCAAATAAACTCTCTCTGAGAATAGCCGCCGTTGCCATTCTGGTCATTGGAGCTTGATGTTTCTCGTTATATACCGTCTTTGGGTTTTCACCAAAAGCTACCTTCATTGCGACAGGTTGCTTCAATACCATTTCATCCACATAACGTCCGTAGGTTTTTAATGCAGCAAACTGCCCACCTATGACATTTGCACTCCCAGGTCCGGTTACTACAGTTGTTACACCACTCTCATATGCTTCAACAAATGCTCTATCTGCATGATAAATTGCATCAATTGCTCTCAAGTGAGGCATTACAGGGTCGGTGGATTCATTGCCGTCATCTCCCTCAAAACCGACCGAATCCTCCCACATTCCAATATGACTATGCGCATCAATAAGGCCCGGCAAAACATACCCGCCGTCAGCATCTATCATTCTAACATTTTCTTGCAGTAAGTTCTCAACTTCTCTTTTATCTTGACCTACAGATATTATCTTGTCATTATCTACAAGTATGTATCCATTTTCATAATCTATATCAGTCATTGTTATTATTTTGCCATTATATATCAAAAGCATGTCGTGTCTCCTCCACTTAACCCCATTAATGTGTATAATTTTATTATATTATTTCAACAAAAACAATATAATTAATGCTGCAAAGTAAATGTTGTTCATTTAAACAATGCTTTCAAATGCTAATTATCATTTTAATGAGAATTAGTATTATATATAGACACCTTCCGAATATACTTGTGATAGGACCTTTTTGGCAACATTAATGAAGGAAAGTGATATAAGTGGAGGAACTGTCAAAGTTTCATACTGTTCGAGGTTATCAGCTTTTATCTCAGAATAAAAATAAACTCACATCTGCTATGGAGGACTATCTTGAAATGATCTATAGAAATAGTCTTGTAGAAGGTTATATGCGTATAAACACTATTTCTGAGCTTTTAAATGTTGCCGCCCCGTCAGCCACAAAAATGGTTCAAAAACTTACTAAATTAGGTCTACTTGATTATAAAAAATATGGTATCATTTTCCTGACCGAAAACGGAAGAGAAATAGGCAAGTTTCTGCTAGAGAGGCATAATATAATTGAAGTATTCTTAAAAAATCTAGGTGTTAAAGAGGATGTGCTAGTTGAAACAGAGCTAATAGAGCATAGCCTCTCCGCTACTACGCTTATAAAGATTAATCTTTTTAATAAATTTCTAATTCAAAATCCACAAATAGCTAAAAAATATCTTGAATTTTCTATACTAAACTTAGAGACAACAGTATTATAATTATTCTCAAACATAGTATTAAATGCATAATGCTTATCTTGGAGGTCATTTATACTCTCAAAACCGTATTTATAATGCAGAATCCGAATCGGAACTAACACCTTTAAAAAAATCAACATTGTGAAATAAGTATAAACTCCTATAATAAACTTACAGGTAACAATCGTTTGTACCATTACTGTAATGGTTATTAAGTTTTATGGATTGCTATTGCAGCTCATAGAAGCTATTATTATGGAGGTGTTAGATTATGTTAAATTGTAATTCTTGTGATTATTTCTCTAAACAAGCAGGTAAAAAGATATGTGAGTTTTCTGATCATTTATTCATAAGAAATCCACTGGATATGGACAAGTATCCTTGTCAAGATTTAACCTATGATTCATATTTATTAAGATTAGAGAAAAAGGAAAATATCGATATAGTTGCTTAAAATTTGATATATTCCAATAAAAAAATACCCGCAGGTTAGTCTGGTTTGACTCTGCCTACGGGCATTGTGATCTTTAGGGTGCTCCTTAAAAGTAATACTTTATTAATTAACTTTGATTACTAACTTAACGACACTTGAATTTGGTGAAGATGAAAAATCTTCTGTTAATGTTCCAGTTAAAGTTATAGTATTATCATCCCCATCTTCATCAATTTTTGCTAAAGCTTGTAATGCTGATAAGTCTACGGGTATATCCAATCCTAATAAGCTAGATACACTAAATGTACAAACAGGATCAATAAGATCAATAGTACTAATCCCTGTAAGTATTTCAGGTGATGTTAATTCTAAAGTAGAACCCTTATTTGCTCCAATCTTTATATACTCTAATTTTGATGTTACATCACTTAAATCAATTGTTCCGGTTAAGCCATCCTTTGATAGAGTTACATTCCTGTAGCTATCAGAGTCATCAATATCTGTACCAGCAACATTAACTGAAGCAGTTTGTAAACATAATACTTTAGATAGAGTAGCATCAAGTTCATACTCTCCATCATAAGTATTAACGTTTAAAGATACTCCTTTTATATCATAGTATCCATCCGCTACAACATCATATATGTATTTTCCGCTAACTAATAAAAATATACATGTGCCATCATCATATGTTATAGGAGCTCCTACACTACCATCTTCGCCTATAAAGCTAACAGGAGTATAGCTATCATTATTTTCATCATATTCATATACATAAATAGCTGCACCTGAAACTACATTTCCCTGATCATTTTTTACTGTGAGTGTTACTAAATGTTCTGTATTAGTATCTAGAGTAGTTAGTGAAACCTTTGTTACAGTCTCTTGTTTGTTATCCGATGCATCTACAGCAACTATAAAGACGTCATATTCTGTTCCAATATTTAAGTCTGTGAAACTCAAAGCTTCTTCGCTATTTTCTGAAATAGGTCCATAGTAGCCAAATGTAGCATTTGAGTTTGAACCATTGCCATCCGTCCCTGCTATTACTTGATCTACAGTTGGGTCAGTTCTTGATGTGTCTTTGGCATACTCTATAAAGTAGTATGTTGCTACTTCATCTGCACTTACAAGAACGTCAAAGCTATTCTCTTCTAAATTTGAAGCTTTAGGGTATGTTTCTATAAATACAGGTGGTGTTGTATCTTCTAACGTTGTTACTGATACTTTTTTTACAGTAGACTTATTCTGCCATGCATCCACAGCAACTATAAATACGTCATACTCAGTTTCTCCAATTAAGTCTGTGAAATTTAAAGTCTCTTCTGTATTTCCTAATACAAATCCATATTGACCATATGTAGCATTTGAGTTTGAACCATTGCCATCTGTACCTGCTATTACTTGATCTGCAGTTGGGGTAGCTCTGGAACCATCTTTGGCATACTTTATAAAGTAGAAAGTTATAGTTTCATCTGAATTTACAAGAACATCAAAGCTATTTGCTCCAACATTAGCAGCTTTGGGATATGCATCTATAAACAAAGGTGATGTTGTATCTACTACAGCTTGTTCACTAATGCTTATATCATAGCTTCCTGTACCCTCACCATCCTCACCATCCTCACCATCGATATGGTTATAATGCATTATCCTAACATAGTATATTCCAGCTATTTTACAGTTCCAATAAATGCTTGATTTTAGGCCTTCATAATCATCGTTATAATAAATTAGTGTTGTTCCATCAGTAGAGTACAATTCTATGTAAGTATCCATAGTATCATCTACAAGATTGAAGGTCTCAACTTTATAACCTTTATCAGCTAGTGCAGAAAACTTTACCCAGTTGACATCATCCTTTGGATAAATGGCTCGTGAAAGAGGGTTACCATCAGTACCTATAGTACTAGCTGAGAGATAGGAATTGTCGTCAGCTAAAATTACTACGTCTACTACTGTTCCAGCATTATATCCTACTTTAGCTGCATATCTTACACTATAAGTTCCTGCTGCTAATCCCGTGATTTCTGTTTCTGTTGCTGGTATCCAAATTGCAGCTCCTGTTGACAGCTTATATTCCATCAATGTTGTTGTACCTGTGATTTTACCATCATTTGCTCCAGGTATTGTTGGCGATATGCCTACCAATCCTAAAGGTTCAGTTTGGGTTCCAATTACCGTGACCACCAACGTCCCGTTAATTCCAGAAGAAACATTAGTAGCCTTTACAGTTACTGTTCCAACTCCTGTTGCTGTCAATAATCCTGTTGATGTATCTATTGTTGCTGTTCCTGTTCCATTTGTTACTGACCACGTTATTGTTTTATTTGTTGCATTATCTGGTGTTACTGTTACACTCATCTGTAGTGTACCACCATTTACAACTGCGGTTGCGTCATTTACAACTGTAACTGTAATAGCACTTACTGTTACTATTTCTACTGTAGGTGCTGGATTTCCACCGTTGTTTCCACCTCCACCGCCAGATATTGGCACTGGGGCTGGTATTTGTGCTACAGGCGTTGCACCATTTCCAGTAGCGTTATTTGTTGCTGAACTTCCAGCTGGGATAGCTACTCCACCACCCCCGGTTGCGCCTGTTACACCTGCTGCTACTGTTGTTTGAGTGTTAGGAGTCGAAACACTAGAATTATTTGCGCCCTCATTGAGAACAACTTTTTCTACAGCCCCTTCACCACTAATAGCAGTTTTTGCTGCTGCGGTAACGGTACCCACCACAGCACCTTTCTCTGTCTTAATGGCAGTATTTTTTGCTGTATTATCTACGGAAACAGGTCCTATCTTTGATTCTTTATTTACAATAAAAGTAGAATCACCGCCTGCAACCTTTACACTTGAAATATTTGCTGCAGTTGCATAAACAGTTGCGTTCGATGCACCTATCTCCAAAGTTCCAACGGAACCTGTTATTATGATCTCTTCACCTTGCGCGATTTCTATATCTTTTACAGTGTTACCATCTGCAACTACTATTCTTAGTTTATCACCAATTTTTTCTATTCTAATATTTGTTATACCAGAAGTTCCAGTAATATGTATGGAATTTTCACCACCACCTCTTACAACGGTGTTTCCTTTAACTGTTACGCTGTCAAGTGTGGAATCCCCTTGTCCAACGCCTTCCGCGATAATCAAGTCTCCTGAGATGGTTATTCCCTTCAGAATAACATTAGACACTTTTATAACTGCGGTTCCTACCACATTGTCAGTATAGGTACCAGCTTTTGTATAATATCCTTTTACAACATTATTAATTATTGCTACAGTTTCTGCTCTCGTAATATTTGCTTTGGGATTATACTTTCCTGTATTTCCCTTAATATAACCTTTGGATTCCATACCAAATACAGAAGTCTTTGCCCAAGAAGCCACCTCTCCTGCATCCTTAAAGGTTGTTTTATTAATGGTGCCTTCATTTACTGCAAAGGCTTTAGCCATCATTACTGCTGCTTCTTCTCTAGTAATTTTGTCTGTTGGACGTAATAGCGTAGCTCCATCGCCCATCATGATTCCTGAAGCATTTGCCTTCAAAACTGAGTCTGTATAAAACTTTCCAGCTTTTAAATCTGTAAAAGTATTTTTTGAAGCTGACTGGTAGTCCATTATATTGTTAAGAATGCACGCCATTTCGCCTCTAGTTATAGAATCGTTAGGTCTAAAAAATCCTCCATTGCCTTTAACAACTCCATAACTTGACCATTTATAAATAGCCTCTGATGCCCAATGCCCATTTACATCCTGGTATGTACTACCTTGGGTAGTCAATACCGTTGCTGAGTCTGTAGCCGCAAATGATGTTGAAAATGAACTCACTAACATTGCTAAAGCAGCAACTACTGATATTATTTTCCTGTTCATACCTGTCCTCTTTTCATTTTTTTCAATATTTTTTTACAAATAAAACATATACCGATATATATTACCATTTGTTTCTTATTGAGTAAACCAAATAAGTAATTTTATATCATATATCTTTGATATAAGGAAATGACATTATTTCTTCAAGACTTTTGTAATTAATGTAATTAATTGTATATAGAACGTTAATTTGCAAGCTATAATTCCAAATTTATACCTTTTTGCAGAAAACAGTTAAAGATTTTTATTTTATGCGTGCACACTGTAACACTTCTTCTATGTAACACATATTTTAGATTAGGTAAACGAAATTAGGCTTAGCTAAAGTTATTAGCTGTCTATAAAGAATGCTTAGTTCGGATTGAGCTAAGATAAAAACAAACTGAAGAGGTGTTATCTTTGCTGGAAGAAAGCTTAATTCCAACTGCTGGCGTGCAACCTAATCCATTAGGCGTTGGAAGAATTTTGACTCATAATAGTAGGCCATTTAATAAAATAAAAACTATGCTTCGATTTTTGGGTCCCGCCTTTATTGTAAGTGTTGCTTACATAGACCCTGGAAATTTTGCAACAAATATCAGCGGTGGTTCCAAGTTCAATTATAATTTGATTTGGGTTATCCTTTGGAGCAATCTAATGGCAATCTTTTTACAATCCCTTTCAGCCAAACTGGGTATTGCAACTGGGTACAATTTGCCACAAATGTGTGGAAAAGTGTTTTCCCGAAAAACAAATTGGTGCTTCTGGGTTGTAGCTGAACTAGCAGCAATGGCTACTAATCTTGCGGAGTTCCTTGGCAGCACACTTGGGTTATATTTGTTATTTCACATACCAATGGCTTTATCTGGTTTTATTACTGCGGTTATCACATTTTTTATAGTTTATATGGGCAAATATGGTCAAAGAGCATTAGAAGCCTTTATTTCAGTATTAGTTGCGGTAATTTGTATATCTTATACCTTGGAGGTTTTCTTGGCGAAGCCTGACTGGGCTGCTGCAGGATTACATGTTTTGATGCCATCACTACCTAATGGAGAAGCAGTAATGATTGCAGTTGGTATGTTAGGAGCGACTGTAATGCCACACGTTATATTTCTGCATTCGCAGCTGGTACAGGAGAGGAATACTCATACTTCAGATGAAGCAAAGCGAAAGCACCTGAAAATGGAGAGACTGGACATCACAATTGCAATGAACATTGCCTTCGTCATTAATGCAGCTATGGTTATTGTTTCTGCTGCTGTGTTCTATAGAAACGGATTGGTGGTTGAAACTATCGAACAAGCGCACCAGTCGTTATCACCTTTGCTGGGTGCCGCTTCAAGTGGGGCCTTTGGATTGGCACTGATAGCTTCAGGATTGTCCTCCGCTGTTGTCGGGACAATGGCCGGTACAACTATTATGCAGGGTTTTGTTGGGTTAAAAATAAATGATAATATAACAAGGCTTGTAACCATGCTACCAGCTATGATCATAATACTTTTAGGAATTAATCCAATGAACGTCCTTGTATTTAGCCAGGTTGTTCTCAGCTTTATCCTACCCGTTGCGATAATTCCAATGCTAATAATTACTAAGCGCAAGGATTTAATGGGGACTCTTGTCAATAAGCCTTTAACAAATATCGCTGGTTGGATTATAACAAGCATAATTTTAACTGCAAACGCCACACTACTGTTTCTGACCTTTTCGGGAGGCTTGTAATATCAAACTCCTCTAAAGCAAATTAATTCTACCATAATATTATAAGAGTTCTGAGATTCAGCGTGAGCATAACCTCCTTCTGAAACTCAGAACTCTGTTTTTAATGAGGAAATTTTTTAAATGTTTTTTCTTGACTTTTACCTTAGGGTAAAGTGTAGATTAAGGATATGGCCATCAAATTTATCCGATTTCTAAGATTAAAAGGAGGTAAAACATTTAAGAAATATTTAGCAAGAGTAAGTATAATTATATCAATAAAATACTTTAAATGGGAGTGATTTAGCTATAGAATGGAATACGTATAAAACAGATTTATATGATTCAGTGGAAATTTCTTATTCCCCTACAACTCAGAAATCATTATTCCGAGTTGTTGTGCCAATTAGTATCTCTTATATTAGCTGTAGTATTAGTTAGTAAGTATAAAAATAAATTATTAAATGGAGTGGTGTAAATGTATTCAATTGGAGTGTTCTCACAAATTAATAAGATAACAACAAAAACATTAAGACATTATGATGAAATAAATCTTCTAAAACCTGAGTATGTAGATAAATTTACAGGATACAGATATTACACCTCAAACCAGCTTCCAACAATGTATAAAATCATTACCCTCAAGCAAATGGGGCTTTCACTAAATGAAATTAAGGAAATCATCAATAACCCGTTAGTTTTAGAAATATATCTTAGGCTGAAGGAAACTGAACTTGCTCAAAACATTAAAAATGAGCAGTCAAAATTACTGCAAGTACAAAACTATTCAAATATTTTAAAAGGAGATATAAAATTTATGTATACACCTATAATTAAAGAGCTCCCAGAAGTAATTGTAGCCTCAATGAGACAGGTAGTTAGCAGCTATGCTGACTTCTTCCACCTCTGTCCTAATGTAATGGCAATTGAGATGGAGCGAGTAGGCTGCGTGTGTGCTGTACCCGAGTATTGCTTTAACATATATCATGATGGTGAATATAAGGAAACAGACATTGACGTTGAAATATGTGAGTCTATTACTGAAATGAAGCAGGATACAGATATATTAAAGTTTAAAGTAGTAAATAAAGTCGAAAGCGCAATATGTGTTTTGCATAAAGGTCCCTATGAGAATTTAAGAGATGCTTATATATTCATCTTTGAATGGATAAAGGATAATAACTATGAGGTTATTAATAATCCTAGAGAGTCTTATATTGATGGTATATGGAATAAGGAAAGTCCGGAAGATTGGCTGACTGAGGTCCAGGTACCTGTGAAGATAAAGTGATACCAGATACAATATATTTCTAAAATTATGTTTAAATAGTACTTCCGTACAAACTTATATCAATGTATTGCTCCTAAAGAAAACTTGTGCCAGCGCCTATAGTCGCTGGCACAAGCCTAGTTGCACTTATACTTGAAAAGTGCAAAGTAATTGAGCTTCCCCATTGATATAAGTTGGTACTCGTGTACTATTAAAACAAGAAAGTAGATTTCACATATTGTATTGCCTCGTTTTGCAACTGCCCCTTTTCTATTATCCCAATTTCTTAACTTCCTCGTCCACCCTGCTCTTGTCTATTCTTTCGAACAGTATATTGGTAATAGGTATAACATAGCCCTCTTCAACAAATTGCGATGTCCAACACTCCTTTAATCCCAGCCAATTCTGGACTTTTGATGATGAGAATGGCAAAAAAGGTTTTAATAGTATAGCCAAATTTGCTATTATCTGAATACAATTAAACAGTGTATTTTCACAGGCAGCTAAGTCTGTGTTTCTAGTCTCCCATGGCTTTTGAGCATCAAAGAACTTATTTGACCACCTTACAAACTCAAATATACCATCTAGTGCATCCTTAAAGACTCCAACCTCAAGCTTGCTGCCAGTGATAGCAAATATCTGTTCAATTCTAGTAGCTATCTCATTTTCTATCCTACCATTTGGAACTGTACTATCAAAATATTTTGAAATAAATGCAAGATTTCTATTTATGAAATTCCCATATGCCCCAAGTAGCTCGCTATTATGACTATTTACATATTCTCTCCAAGAAAAATCGGTATCCCTTTTTTCAGGACCGTTTGCAATTAGAAAATATCTTATCGAGTCAGGGTCATAGCTATTAAGCATATCCTTTACCCATACAGCATAATTTTTGCTTGTAGAGATTTTTTCTTTTCTCAAGTGTAAGATACTCGCATGATATAATTTCATCTGGTAGATGCCACCCTTTCCCATTTGCCAGCAATAGTCCCGGTAAAATGATTGTATGAAATGGGATATTATCCTTACCATGTACATAGTAATGCTTTGCACCCTCTCCTAACCAAAGCTCCTCAAAATCATCTCCCCTAGTTTTCGCAACTTGTAAACTACCAGAAAGATACCCCAATACATTTTCTGCCCATATATATATTTTCTTATCAGCAAAGCCTTGTTTTGGTACCTCTATTCCCCATTCGAGATCTCTGGTGATTGCTCTATCCCTAAGGCCTTCAGTAATATATTTTTTAGAGAAAGAGATGGCATTCTTTCTCCAACTGGCATGATTATCAATATAATCTGTTATTTCTTCCTCAAGCTGTGATAAAGCAAGGTAAAGATGTTTGGATTCCTTAAATTCAGGAGTAACTCCACAAATGGAACAGCTAGGCTTGATTAATAATTCTGGCTCTAGCACGTTACCACAAGCGTCGCATTGATCTCCTCTAGCGTCTTGGCCACATTCAGGACATTTGCCCTCAACAAATCTATCTGCAAGGAAGCTTTGACAAGTATTACAGTATGCTTGAGGTGCACTTTTTTCGTATATATATTTACTCTCATACATAGTTTTGTGAAATTCTTTTACAAATTTCTTATGCTCATAAGAAGACGTCTTGTCATATGAATCATAACTAAATCCCAATTTTTCAAAACATTGTAAAAATTCTTCATGATATAAATTGCTTATTTCTTCAGGTGTTTTATTCTCTTGCTTTGCCCTAATTGCTACAGGTGTACCATGACAATCACTTCCTGATACGTAAAATACCTTGTCACCTTTTGATCTATGGTATCTAGCTAATATGTCTCCTGGTATAAGTGCTGCTACTCTACCAATGTGCAGTGACCCATTGGCATATGGCCATGCACCTCCTATTAGAATATTCATATAAGATCCCTCTTTTCTTTAAAGTTGTTTTAGTAACCAAAATCTTTTATTCGAATTATTTCTTTCACACCACAAGATAACGAACAGTTCAAAAGTTATAATCCCACTTTTTTTTTGCTAAACAAAAAACTCCCACCTCCGAAAATATTATTTTCGGAGACGAGAGTTTGACTTCGCGTTACCACCCCAAATTTGCCTACACTTCACAGTGTAGACCTTATCAAGTACGGGGACATATAACCACTGCATTCTTTCCAAGTGGATTGAAAATCCCACTGAATCAAGAACAATGTTTATTACCTTATACTCTATTGCTATAACGGGCACCCCGTCGCAGCCTATTACACTATAAAATGTGCTCGGTGCGCGACTCCAAGACCATGTTCAGCACTTTCTAACTATACCCAATCTCAGCATAATGGGCTCTCTGTAAACGTATCAGGTACTTACTCTTCTCTTCTAAGTCTTTAAACTTTTTTCTTATTATACATTTTATGTTATTATGTGTCAATTATTTATATCTATGATATAGAATTGGTCTAAATGAATTGATCCAAATACTATGCAACTTATTTTTTTAAATATTACTTTACTTGTCGTAGTAATCATGTTATATTTATAATTACTACGACAGATAAAGTACGTCTGATGCAGTAAAATGTGCTGGAGGCTAACAAGAAAACGAAGCATAGGAAGGGAGGATACAATTTGATAAGCAGCGATATTATTAGAGGCTACAACGATACAATAATTCTGTTCATGCTACTTGATAACGAATCCTATGGATATGAAATATCAAAAAATATTAAGGAACTGTCAGATGAGAAGTATATTATGAAAGAAACCACTCTATATTCGGCCTTTACCAGGCTTGAAAATAATGGATATATAGAATCCTTCTATAAAGATGAAACCTTTGGGAAAAGGCGTACATACTATAGAATTACCGAAGCGGGTATAGTCTATTATATAGAAAAATGTGATGAGTGGAAATTAACAAAAGATGTTATTAATAGATTCATTAAGGGGGAAAAATAGAATGGAAACTATAAAAAATTATTTAGACAATATGTTTTCAAATTTACCTAAATCAAATCAAATGCTCAAATTAAAGAATGATTTATTATCCAACATGGAGGATAAATATGATGAGCTTAAAAACGAAGGTAAATCAGAAAATGAAGCTATCGGCATAGTTATTTCAGAGTTTGGTAATATCGATGAATTAATTAGTGAGCTTGGAATTGAGCAAAAGAATGAGGGTATTATACTTCCAACTGTTACTGAAGAAGAAGCTAATAACTTCATGACTGTGAAAAAAGGATCTGGTCTACTTATAGGTATCGGTGTCTTTTTATGTATTTTAGGAGCGGCAATGTTAATATTAATTAATCAGCTTATAGAGGATGGTCTTATTGGCATAGGTCTTTCCACGGATGTTTCCGATATCCTTGGTATTATAGCACTCTTTATTCTTGTTGTACCTGCTGTTGCCTTATTCATCTACTCTGGTATGACATTAGAAAAGTACAAATATCTAGCAGATGGTTTTAATTTACCAACTAATGTGAAAACTGCTATCCAACAAGAAAACAACACTTTTACATCAACGTTTACATTATCTACTATTATCGGTGTATGTCTATGCGTCATATCACCAGTAGCACTTTTTGTGACTAGCCTTTTTGGTGACAGTGCATCTATCTATGGTGTAGTTATTTTCTTAATAATAGTAGCTATTGCTGTTTTTATATTCATATTTTTTGGAAGCATTAAGGAAAGCTACAGTATATTATTACAAATAGGTGACTATTCGAAAGTAAAAAAGGAAGAAAATAAAGTAATTGGTGCTGTTGCTGCTATTGTGTGGCCGTTGGCAGTGTGTATCTTTTTGATTAGTGGGTTGGTATTTCACCTATGGCATATAAACTGGATTGTATTCCCAATAACAGGAATTTTATTTGCTATGTTTAGTGGGAGTTATAGTATTTTAAAAGGAAATCATAAATAATAGTCTTTATTTCCATATAGCATATTTTAAGTGTAAGCTCCTTTGAGATCAGAGGAGCTGCTTTCATTTTTAACAATTTGAGCTATACATTATTTTAACTTATCAATTGGTAAGTTGAACTATATATTATTTCAACTTACCAATTGATAAGTTTACTTTGTAGTTGCCATGTAGCAAAATATTATCTAATAAGTCCGCTAACTCTTTCTGATTTGAAACTGATACTTTCAACAGGTAGCAACCCTCTCCACTTATCCTATGTACATCTGAAATGCAGTTACTATCACTAACAAATTTATAGAAAGCAGCATGATTATTACTTTTCATAAATACAGTTATAAAAGCAGTCATTTCTTGGCCCAATTTAGCCAAATTAACTTTAATCGTATACCCTTCAATTACTCCAAGCTTTTCTAGTCTGACAATCCTATTTTTAACCGCTTGTCCTGTCATATGGACTAAAGCACCAATTTCTTGTAGCTGAATCTTCGAATTATTTTCTAATAGCCTTACAATCTCAATATCTGTTTGATCAATCATTTTCTCGATAAACCTTTCACTACTCAACTTTTTAAAGCTAAACTCTTACATCATTAAAGGGATTCCCAAGTTATAATTAATATATCATATAAGCGAGGAGAAAAAAATATGAATATTAAATTAATACGTCATGCTACCGTTTTGCTAAAGATAAAAAATAAAACCCTCTTAATAGACCCTGTGTTATCTGCTAAAGGGACAATCGAAGCAGTAAAGGATGTTCCTAACAAAAGCAACAACCCCTTAGTTGATTTGCCTATACCAATTAGTGCTATTATAAATTGTGATGCTGTTTTAATTACGCATACTCATCGTGATCATTTTGATGAGGCAGCCGTAAATGCGCTGCCTAAAGATAAGCTGATATTTTGTCAGCCACAAGAGGAAAAGAAAATAGTGATTTTGGGTTTTACTAATGTTGTGCCCATTAAGAGGAACATTAAATGGGGAGAAATTGTTATTACAAGAACTCCAGCAAAACATGGTCATGGAGTAATCGCTGTATCAATGGCACCTGTATCAGGCTTTTTAATTAGTACATTTGGTGAACCTACCGTATATATTGCAGGAGATACTGTTTGGTACTCAAAGATTAAAAATACATTAGAAAAGTATAAGCCTGAAATAGCCATTTGTAACTGCGGGGAAGCAACATTTTCTCATGGCAAGCCAATTACTATGGGCACAACGGATGTTCTCCAAATGTGCAGCTATTCACCTAGTCTAAAAATAGTTGCTGTACATATGGAAGCTTGGAATCACTGTCTTCTTACAAGAGATATGCTTAATAATTTTGTTATTGAAAACAAACTGCAAGCTCAAGTATATATTCCTGCAGATGGCGAGGATATAGTGTTTTGAAAATAATTCCTTGTTGAACTATTAATTAATAATATAGATTGAGAGCTAACACCTACTCCATATTTTCAAACTATACAATCATATAACACAGTCTTGCAAGTTTACCGTTTCTTTGCCACTCTTCAATAATACTTTGGCCTAGGAGCTTTAACTCATGGATATTTTCGGCACTTGCATCATCCATATTATCTTTACCCAATTGGGCAAGGCTAGCCTGTATACGATAGTATCTATCACTATGTAGCAGTTGCCTTAGTTGATAATCCACTGTATCACTTATACCATCAAATACAATACCTAAGATTGGTTTTGCCCAATTTACCAAACCCCAATTTTTTGCATCATTATACGATATACTGTGGGTGCGCTCTCCTGTACCAAGTGATACCATAAAGATATCGGCCGTATTCTCAAACATAACCTTGGCTTCTGCAAAAGCACACATTGCTGGGTTATTTGCGTATACTCCGCCGTCTATAAGCGTATAATAGTCTGCTCTATCTTTGTCACCTATCTCAAGCTTAAACGGTTCAAAATATGTAGGTGCTGCTGAAGTTGCCCTTGCTACTTTCCACATGCAGAAATCATAATTTTCCTTTCTTGGGTTTTTTGCATGCCAACTTTTGAAAAAGAATGGTGTTCTAAGTCCTATTTCATAACAAGGAATCAAAACATTGGTTAAAGCTTCTGAGAGCTTAACTGTACCAAAGCATTTTTTTAATACAGACTCAATTCCAGAAGAAGGATATTTTTCATCTATTACACCATTGATAGAGGTAATCCTATGGAATATATTTCTTGAAAATATTTTATTACCTTTATCTTCATAAAGCCCTATAAGGTCATTAGCACAATAAGCCGGTAAGCGCTTATTGTCCTTATCTGGTATTGTTAAAGCGAGTGCAAGAATTCCTCCTGTTGAAGTCCCAGAAATAATGTCAAACAATTGGCTTATAGGTTTTGATGTCATTTCCTCTATTTTTGCCAGTATCATTGCTGGGATTAGTCCCCTAATACCTCCACCATCAATTGATAAAATTTTTACTTTTTTCATAAAACATTATCTCCTTATGATTCTTTTGGTGGTTGCATACTGAAAAAATGATTTGACCATCAATATATTGAACTATTGTATGATTTGATACAAATATAAAATACTCTTCTATTTTATATTTAATCACATTAAATTCCGTCATATGACATGTATATAAAAGTACAGGCATAAAATATATTAGTATCTTGTTAATATATTTTGAGGGACAAAAAATGGTCAATATCTTTTTATCTTGTAGTAGTAAAGATCACAATACTATAGAAATCATAATAGATGCTTTAAAGTCATTACCTGATAATTATAAGTTGATTTATTTTTTACAACCTTACAAAAACAACACCCCTATGCAGGAAATAATGGAAAGCTTGTGCAAAGCTGATTTATTTATTGTATTTATTACCAATAATTCACTAGATAGTGAATTTGTTCAGTATGAATTGAAAGAAGCAATCGAATTATCAAACCTAAGGAAGATAAAAGAAATTTGCCCGATTATACTAGATAATAATATCGATGTAAATCTAGATTGTAGGATACCCTGGTTTATTAAAAATTGCGCTATTCATCATTCCAAATCTCCCACTATTGCAACACAAATAGCTAAAAATTTCATATTAAAATATAAAGAGGCTTAAGATGAATAGAGGAAACAAAGGTAGTGCAGAAAACTATTTATATGAATACCTTAAATACTATGATCATAAGTCCATGTCAAATAAAAAGTGGTACACTATTCTCGTTGTGTTATATACAGTTATATCAGCCTTCATTCCTTTTACCATTTTATTTATCGATGTCTACTATCCTACAAAATATATCGTTGCCTTTATGGGCTCTTTTATTACTATTGTATCTGCCTTTAAAACCACCTTTGGATTCCATAAAAACTGGGTCCAATATCGTACTACAACAGAGATACTAAAATATCATAAATGTCTCTACGAAACCTGCTCCGCTCCTTATAACGGAGCAAATAAAGGGGAGCAGCTTATTTCAAACGTTAATTCAATTGTTGAAAAAGAAAATAAAAACTGGAGGTCTATAGAACTGAACGTAAAAAAGTCTTCCAAAAATTGAAATACTCAATGTTTAAACATAGTATATGTTTTCAGGAAGATGTCCCTTTTACATGGATATCGCTCTCCGTCGACTCCAGTTATTATATAATCGCCTTTAGTAATATAGTGCTTCCCTTCTAAAGTATAAATAAAGGGAACTTTATTTATATTGGTCGGATTTACATAATTTTCGGTATCCAACCCCCCATTAATAGCTACTTCGATGTCATCAAAGCCATCTTCCAATCCATATTTATATTCAATAGCATCGACTGGTATCGGGTTCTTGATATATTTTGCCACGTAGTGTCACCTCATGTACATTATTGCACGTTGCAAGATTCTTTAAACAAATTTACTATTATTCCTTATATATCATATGTAAAATAAGTCTATAATGTTATCTCTAATTACCTGAGCTATAATCTAATATCCTCTATGTATATTTCTTTTTTTATAACCAAATAAAACCCCCAAACGTATACGTTTGAGGGTTTTTGAATATCCTTTAATATTATCTCTTTGAGAACTGTGATGCTTTTCTCGCTTTTTTGAGACCATATTTCTTTCTTTCTTTCATTCTTGGATCTCTTGTCAAGAAACCTGCTTTTTTAAGAGCTGGTCTTAGTTCTTCATCAGCCTTTAAAAGAGCTCTTGAAATACCATGTCTTATTGCTCCAGCTTGACCAGTGAAACCTCCACCTACTACTGTGCATATAATATCAAACTTTGTTACTGTGTCAGTGAGGGTTAATGGTTGCTTAACTATAACCTTCATTGTCTCCAAACCAAAGTAATCATCTAATGATCTATCATTTATAAGTATCTTGCCTTCTCCTGGAAGAAGTCTTACTCTTGCTATTGATTTCTTTCTACGTCCTGTACCGTAATAGTATACTTTAGCCATTATTTTATCCTCCCTCCCTTAAATATTTAAATCAAGTACTTCAGGTTTTTGTGCCTGATGTTCATGCTCAGTTCCAGCGTAAACTTTGAGCTTTCTGAACATTTGTCTACCAAGACTGTTCTTTGGAAGCATTCCTTTTATAGCTAATTCAATAGCTCTTGTAGGATGTTTTTCCATCAAGTGTCTGTACTTGACTTCCTTCAATCCACCTGGATGTTGAGAGTGAGTAATGTGAAGCTTCTGATCAAGCTTCTTGCCTGTCAAAAGAACTTTTTCTGCGTTTAGTACAATTACATGATCACCAGTATCACAATGTGGTGTGTAAATAGGCTTATTTTTACCTCTTAAAATACTAGCAACTTCACTTGCTAATCTTCCAAGTGGCTTACCTTGTGCATCAACAATGTACCATTTTCTTTCAACTTCTTCAGCTTTTGCCATGAAAGTTTTCATTTCTTAATACAACCTCCTTAAAATCTATAACTTTTTATGTTAACAGTTAATTTCTCATTATTTTTAAGAGTAACCGTTTAGGACACTTAAATATTTTAATATAGACATAGCGCTCTGTCAAGTATAAATTGCGAAGAATTTAATTTATCTCTTATTATCTCCCTATTTATCTGTATATATGTGCGTATCTCTCGCATAATCGTCCGTCATTACACTTTTTTCCCTGTTTATAAGTAATCATTATCAAGAAGGCAGAAGTAACCCATAAACCTTCCTCCTATCTTGGCAGAAAATAATCCTCTTCAAAATCTAGCTTTATAATTTACTTGTTCCTTTTCGCAATTATTTGTACTAGCTTATCACAAAATTTTGCCATTTAATAATATATCTCCATCAAATATAATCCCTTTGCAGGCGCAGTTTTGCCAGCTCTTGTTCTATCGAGGCTATCAATTATTTGAGGTATCTCAGATGCTGCAATTTTCCCCATTCCTACATATATCAAAGTACCAGCTATTATTCTGACCATATTATATAGAAAACCATTACCTGAGACTTCAATACCTATGAGGTTGTCTTCTTTTTTAAAAACATCCATACTGTAAATTTCTCTTATAGCACTACGAACCTGTCCCCCGGTTGCTTGAAAAGCCGAAAAATCATGTCGTCCACTGAAATACTGTGATGCTTTTTGCATTGCTTCAAAGTCAAGCTGTGGTCTCACATGATATGCTCTATTACGCATTATCGCGGACGAATGAGCATTATTGTAAATTAAATATCTATATTTTTTACCTTTTGAACTATATCTTGAGTGAAAATCTACAGACACCTCTTCTGATTTCTTAATAACTATATCATCCGGAAGTAAGTTGTTTATTGCATAAGAGAATTTATCCCCTGGAATACTTGAATTTGTTAAGAAGTGTGCAATTTGACCATATGCATGTACACCTACATCTGTTCTACTACAACCTACTATGCCCACATGACTGTCTAATAACTTTGAAATGGCCTTCTCAATAGTTTCCTGCACTGTATTGGCATTTTTCTGTATCTGCCATCCATGATAATTGGTACCATCATACTCAATTGTTAATTTGATATTTCTCATTTTACCTCCCTGTCCCAATGGCTAAAGAAAACTTAGCATGTACCAAGCCAATGGCGATGGCAGAAGCTTAGTTGCACTTATACTTGAAAAGTGAAAAGCAAACTTGGCTTATGCCGAGCTAGCGGCGATGGCAGAAGCTTATTTGCACTTATATTTTTCTATAGTGCTAATAAATTGTCCCAGCGGGCACACAAAGTATTTATCAATCTAAATCCATGATTGCATAACCAATACCCATGCCATAAACACACTTGTGATAGACAATATTATCACATCATATTTTGTAAAACTAAGCTGTTTCATCCTCGTTCTGCCTTCGCTACCTCTATAGCATCTTGCTTCCATTGCCGTCGCCAACTCATCTGCTCTTCTAAAAGCGCTGATAAATAACGGAATCAATACAGGAATGAAGCTTTTAGCACGCACCACCAAATTTCCGCTATCAAAGTCAGCACCTCTAGACGACTGAGCTTTTATGATTTTGTCTGTCTCTTCAAGAAGAGTAGGAATAAACCGAAGCGCTATTGTCATCATCATTGATATTTCATGAACTGGTACCTTAATGTGATTAAGAGGCCCAAGAAGCTTTTCAATTCCATCTGTAAGAGTCATTGGAGTAGTAGTATAGGTTAATAAGCTTGCAATAATAATTAGAAGAAATAGCCTAATAGCCATCTTGATTGCAACATCAATTCCTTCATATGTTAGTTTTAGAAAGCCTATATGAAAGACTTCTGTCTCACCTATCGTAAACATATTAATCAAGCCTGCAAAAACAACAATAAACAGTATTGGCTTTAAGCCCTTCAAAACGAATTTAATTGGTATATTTGATGAAACGATAGTAAGTGCCGTAAACAATGTCAACAGCAAGTAACCCCAATATGTATTTATAAGGAATATGAAAATCATCATTATAAATGTAAGTATAATCTTTGTACGCGGATCAGCTTTATGCAAAAGTGAATTTCCGGGTATGTACTGCCCAATTGTTATGTCCCTAATCATATTCTGTTCAAAAGGCTAGCGCCTTTTGCTTATGCTCCCTTCCAAACTTCAGTCTTCTTTTGCTTTATAAATACTAAATATTACTCGTTTATATGTGAAATTCCAAATTCGTGCTTATTTATTTAGTTGGCCCTTAGTTGTTTAATTACTTCTTTTGAAGCAGCTTCCACGGTAAATATATTCTCATTTATATCTGGAAATATAGTTTTTAGCCTTAACATTAAATATGTGATTTGCGGGGCTGAAAGACCAATTTTCTCTAATTCTTCTGGATCTGAATAGACCTCACAAGACGGTTTGTCCATATATACTGTACCTTCATTCATAACTATTACTCGATCAGCCAGCTTTGCTATGTCCTCCATGCTATGTGAAACAAGAATTATTGTCATATTAAAATCTTTATGCAATCTTTTTATATACCCAAATATCTCATCACGTCCACTTGGATCTAATCCCGCTGTCGGTTCATCTAATACCAATATCTTAGGCATCATAGCAACTACACCAGCAATTGCCACTCTACGTTTCTGTCCACCTGACAGTTCAAATGGCGATTTGTCAAGAATCATCTCATCAAGTCCAACCGATTTCAGTGATGAATTCACTCGTATTTCAATCTCCTCTTTTGAGAGTCCCTGCTTAATTAAACCAAAGGATATATCCTTTCTTACAGTTTCTTCAAAGAGCTGATGCTCAGGATATTGAAATACAATACCGACTTGTTGCCTTAATTCCTTTAAGTTCTTTCGCGCTGTATCTATATCATTAACTATCACATGGCCTTTTGTTGGCTTTAAAATTCCATTGAAGTGTTGAATCAACGTAGACTTACCCGAACCAGTATGACCTATTATTCCAATAAATTCACCATCATTTATCTCTATATTTATGTCTTGCAGAGCATTTTTTTCAAAAGGCCCTCCATTCATATATGTATAATATAAACCTTCTAACTTTATTGACATACTTTACTCCTAATAATTATTTATTGCAGTTAACTTTTGTGATAAGTAAAATTCATAAAAGTTACTCTATTCAATAGTATTATGTGTTTTTACTTAACTTTATTATTCAAATCAGCATAACTTATATGTTTTATAGTTTGGATTAATTTCTATATCCTATATTCTATATTCTATATTCTATCTTGATTATCAACAAATATTATCATTAACTGCATACAATCACTTCTCTTTGTAGACTTATCATTGGTATAATTTAAGATACATCGTCAATAATTATCTTGAATAATTTATTAATAATCGTATTTGAACTTTAAATGTTGTAAACTTATAATACCATAAATAGGGGTGAATCGTGAAGGATTTAAATTTTCCTTTATAAACATACATTAGAGCATACTCCTAAACTAAAAAAATAGGATTTTTGCTGATTATATATTATAATAATAATAGTTTTTCCTATACTTGTTCTATAATAAACATTAATAACTATTTGCTACTTATATAAATAGTTATCATTAAATAGTTATCCTTAAATAGTTATTGTTAAACCCTATAATGGTTATTAATAATAACGATGAATATATAGTAACATGATACTATAATAATTTCGGAGGTTATAAAACAAAACCTATGAGTCAACACTATTTTACAGAAAATCCCGAATCTGAAATCAAGGAGAAATCCTTTGATGAGAATATCTGTGGTACAAATCTAAATTTCGCATCAGTTAGCGGTGTATTCTCCTTTGGAACAAAAATTGATAGGGCTTCATGCAATCTCATTAAAAACTTTTCTCCAAGCGGTTCCTCAATACTCGATATTGGTTGCGGTTATGGAGCTATTGGTCTTTATATTAAATCTCTCTTTCCATCACAAACTGTGACAATGATTGATGTTAATAATAGAGCTTTAGACTATTCTAGAAAAAATGCAGCTACCAATAAGCTTGTTGTTGAGGTTATAAATAGTAATCTTTATGATGCCTTACCCGGCAGAATTTTTGATGATATAGTATCAAACCCACCAATAGCAGCTGGAAAAGAGCTAAATACAAAACTAATAACCGAAGCTTATCAATACCTTACAGAAAACGGATCCTTATGGTTAGTGGCATTTCATAATAAAGGTGGCTCAACGTTAAAAGAAAAGATGAAGAGTGTCTTCGGAAATGTCACAGATATGGATAAAAGCGGTGGAATCAGAGTTTATAAATCCATCAAGAAAACTTAGCTTGTACCAAGCCATAGTCGAAGCTTAGTTGCACTTATACTTGAAAAGTGAAAAAGAAATCTTAGCTTGTACCGAGCAATAGGCGATGGTAGAAGCTTTTTTTCACTTATACTTAAAAAGTTAAAAATAAACTTAGCTTGTTCAATCTTACAACGCTAAATCGTAGACTCACGTAACTTACTAAGCATTTCAAAAGTCTCTTCAACTGTTAAAGGCAATTTATCTACCTTTATACCCTGTTTTTTCAGAGAGTACATCAACTCAGTTACCTGAGGTACATCTAATCCTAAACTTTTTATCTTCTCAACATTACTAAACACTTTTTGTGGTGTTCCGTCCAAAACAATACTTCCATCATCAATTATAATTAGCCTATTAGCCAAAGCTGCTTCATCCATATGGTGAGTAATGTGTATTATCGTAATGTTATCTTCTTTGTTCAGCTTTTTTAAAACATTTATAACTTCTTTTCGTCCTATAGGATCTAGCATTGAAGTAGCCTCATCTAAAATAATGCATTCTGGCTTCATCGCAAGTATACCTGCTATAGCAACACGCTGTTTCTGACCTCCAGATAAAAGATGTGGCGCTTTCATTTTGAATTCACTAATTCCGACAGTAGCTAAAGCCTCATCTACTCTTTTTCTAATTTCTGAAGGCTCTACTCCCAAGTTTTCAGGTCCGAATGCAACATCCTCTTCAACAGTTGTAGCAATTATCTGATTGTCTGGATTTTGAAAAACCATACCAGCAGTGCTCCGAATATTCCAAACATTATCTTCGTTAGCAGTATCCTTCCCCATAACTAATACAGTACCCTTTTGTGGAATCAAAAGTGCATTTAAGAGTCTTGAAAAAGTTGATTTTCCAGAACCATTTCTCCCAAGTATAACTACAAAATCTCCCTTTTCAATCTTTACATCTATATCTCTAAGAGCCTGAACTTCTTCACTTGTTTCTCCATATGTGGTATATGAAAAGCTGACTTCATTCACTTCAAATATTTTACTCACACATTACCTCCAAAAATCTATATACAAATATCTATTCTGGCTTTCTGACTATCTGGCTCTCTGTATTAAATCCTCTATTTGCCTTTGAACTATCTGTACTCTGTTTATCTTTGTACGCTTTGTACTCCTGTCTACCTTTGGAAGCTTTGTACTCTGCCTACCTGTGTACGCTTTGTACTTCTGCCTACCTTTGAAATCTATGTACTCTGCCTACCTTTGTACGCTTTGTCCTCTGCCCTCTAGTATACATATAAATATAGGGATTAAACACCAAAGAATGACCAAATACTAAAATAGTGTCTACTATTTAGCCATTCTTTATAATGCTTAATCCCCTATACTCATAATTCTTATAATCTTTTGCTGAATTAAACTAGCTCAAGAATAACCATTTCAGCGGCGTCGCCTCTTCTAGGTCCAATCTTGTAAATTCTAGTATAACCACCATTTTTATCTTTGTACTTTGGAGCAATTTCATCAAAAAGTTTATTTGTGATATTAACATTCTTACCATCAGCTGTTGATGGTCTAAATACAAAATTCATAATAAATCTTCTTGCATGAAGTCTTGATGCACTATCAACCTGCACCATTGTATCAGAAATCTGTCTTTCGATTACTTGATACTTGTTACCATTCTTTGAAGTTTTAGTATCAGTTAGCTTGTTACCCTTTGCATCAAGTTTAGCAGTACTAGTCTTTACTGATTTTGAAGTAAAGTTGTCTGCTTCCTTGATTGCTATGGTAATAAGTTTTTCTGCAATATTTTTTACTTCCTTAGCTCTCGCTTCAGTAGTTTCAATTCTACCACTTACAAATAAAGCTGTTGTAAGATTCTTCAAGATTGCTTTTCTTTGGTCGGTTGGACGGCCTAACTTTCTGTGGACTGGCATTAACTATCCCTCCTTACTTAAGGTTTACTTTAAATATTTGATATTATTAATATCAACTAACTATATAATTTTGCATTTATCAACTTTGAATAAATACTTACGAGACTACTCTTCACTCGGAGTCAATAAGAGTCCAAGTGCCTGAAGCTTTTGAAGAACTTCTTCAAGAGATTTTCTACCAAGATTTCTTACCTTCATCATATCCTCTTCGGTTTTGTTAGTAAGATCTTCAACAGTATTTATACCAGCTCTCTTTAGACAATTGTATGACCTAACTGATAAGTCAAGCTCCTCAATAGTCATTTCAAGAACCTTCTCTTTTTTAGTTTCTTCTTTCTCTACCATGATTTCTGTATGCTTAGCTTGATCAGATAAATCTACAAACAGATTCAAATGTTCACTAAGAATTTTTGCACCAAGGCTTATAGCCTCATCTGGATTTATACTCCCATCGGTCCAAACTTCCAAAGTAAGCTTATCATAGTCAGTGATCTGGCCAACACGAGTATTTTCTACAGTGTAGTTAACCTTCTTTACTGGAGTATATATTGAGTCAACCGCAATTACTCCAATAGGCTGTCCTGCTGACTTATTCTTGTCTGCAGAAACATATCCTCTACCTATGCTAATCACAAGCTCCATGTAGAATCTATGGTCACCATTTAGTGTTGCAATATGAAGGTCTGGATTTAAAATCTCAACATCCTGATCAGTGATAATATCACCTGCAGTGATAGGTCCTTCACCATTTGCATCAATATAAATAACTTTTGATCCTTCAGTATACATCTTCAATGATAGAGATTTAATATTCAGTATTATCTCTGTTACATCTTCAACAACACCAGGAACGGTGGAGAATTCATGTAATACTCCATCAATCTTGATTGAGTTAACAGCTGCACCAGGTAATGAAGAAAGTAAAATTCTTCGGAGCGAATTACCGAGAGTAATACCATAGCCTCTCTCTAAAGGCTCAATTGTAAACTTGCCATAAGTGTTATCATCGCTATTAGATACACATTCAATTCTAGGCTTTTCTATTTCTATCACCAAGAACCCTCCCTTAACAACTATATTTATTTTTTGAGGGCAACTGATTCTAACATACAATCTCATAGAGAATTATTACAAAAATAATTCTTTCAGTTGCTTCCAAGTCAATTATCAATTTACGTATTATTACTTGGAGTACAACTCTACGATTAAATGTTCCTTGATTGGTAAATCAATATCTTCTCTTGCAGGAAGAGCGGCAACTTTTCCTACTAAGTTTTCAGAATCAAACTCAAGCCACTTTGGAATTACTTTTCCACCAGCAATGTCATTGATTGACTTTACTTTTGGTGAGCTCTTGCTCTTATCAGCAACTGCTATAACATCTCCAACCTTCACTAGGTATGAAGGAATATTAACACGTTTGCCATTTACTGTAAAGTGACCATGATTAACTAACTGTCTTGCTTCTGGTCTTGATGTTGCAAGTCCAAGTCTGTAAACAGCGTTATCAAGTCTTGTTTCAAGGATTTGTAATAGGTTTTCACCTGTTATACCCCTACGTCTTTCAGCCATTACAAAATATTTGCTAAATTGGCTTTCTAATACGCCATAGAATCTTCTTACCTTTTGCTTCTCACGAAGCTGTATGCCATATTCAGACATTTTCTTTCTTGCCTGTCCATGCTGTCCTGGCGCATACGCCCTTCTTGATATAGAACATTTATCAGTATAGCATCTCTCACCCTTCAAGAATAGCTTTTCGCCTTCTCTACGGCAGAGTCTACAAACTGCTTCAGTATATCTTGCCATCTAAGTTTACACCTCCATTTTAATAAACCAATTATACTCTTCTACGCTTAGGTGGTCTGCAGCCATTATGAGGAATTGGTGTAACATCCTTAATAAGGCTTACTTCTAACCCCGCAGCTTGTAATGCTCTTATAGCCGCTTCTCTACCTGCTCCAGGTCCCTTTACGTATACTTCAACAGTCTTAAGTCCATGTTCCATTGCAGCCTTTGCAGCAGTCTCAGCAGCCATCTGTGCTGCAAATGGTGTGCTCTTTCTTGATCCTCTGAAACCAAGTCCACCTGCACTTGCCCATGAAAGAGCATTTCCAGCAGTATCTGTTAAGGTAACAATTGTATTATTAAAAGATGAACGGATATGAGCAGCTCCACGTTCAATATTTTTACGCTCTCTCTTTTTTCTGGTAGTCCTTTTAGCACCAGCAGTCTTTGTTGCCATGTGTTTACAAACCTCCTTTAACTATTTCTTTCTACTACTTACAGGCTTTGAAGGCCCTTTTCTGGTCCTTGCATTAGTCTTTGTACGCTGACCTCTAACAGGAAGACCCATTCTATGTCTTCTTCCTCTATAGCATCCGATTTCTATAAGACGCTTAATGTTCAACGCTATTTCTCTTCTTAGGTCACCTTCAACCTTAAACTCTTTGTCAATCACTTCTCTGAGCTTACCGACTTCATCATCAGTTAAATCTCTTACTCTAGTATCAGGGCTAACGCCAGTCTTTACGAGTATTTCGTTAGACTTTGTTCTACCGATTCCAAAGATATAAGTGAGACCAATTTCTACCCTTTTTTCTTTGGGCAAATCCACTCCGGCAATACGTGCCATCTTATCTTACACCTCCAATAAAATTCTCATGTCACCAATAATGTGACATTCATACTAATTCTCCACCGAAAGGACTATGATGTAAAAATATTGCCATTCCCCTAGGCACCTTAGTCCAACGATATCTTCAAATATTTAAAATATCATCAAGAAAAACAATGAATTGGGATGATTCTTTTGCTTAGCCGCTTCTTGACGAAATTTTACGAAATTAAAAAGTACTTTTTTCGGGTTCTTATTAACCCTGCTTTTGCTTATGCTTTGGATTTTCGCAAATAACCATTACTCTGCCTTTTCTCTTAATGATTTTGCACTTTTCACAAATAGTCTTAACTGATGGTTTCACTTTCATTGCAATAACCTCCTTATAGTAAGAAAAAAAATTTGCTTAATTAATTGTACAACTTTTATATTTAATACTACCTTTTCTATAAGTCATGGACTGTATTAGTTAAGGTATGTATTATTTGGCTCTCCAAGTAATTCTTCCCCTGGTGAGATCGTATGGTGACAATTCAAGGGTTACCTTATCTCCAGGAAGAATCCTAATAAAATTCATCCTAAGCTTACCTGATATATGAGCAAGTACTATGTGCTTGTTCTCAAGCTCAACCTGAAACATTGCATTTGGTAATGACTCAACAACAGTTCCTTCAACCTCTATAACATCATCTTTTGCCAAACTAACACCTCCTCCAAAGGATAGATAAATCTATATTAATTAAAAACATTAAAGCAGATAATCATTCAGTGATCTCTACAGTGGTTTTAATATCAACAAGTGCTTTTCGAATTTCAGCATTTGTTATTCTTATATCTGTAGAAATCTTCTGTGCTATCGCATCAATAATATCTTTAGTAATAACCAAGTGCTTAATTTTTTTCTTCTTCGGATTCTCAACTCTTCGAAGATCACCATCGCTAATATATGCATAATTAGCATCTATAAGCCCTGTTATTATAAAAATCTTTCCAACATCTCGCCCTGCTTTTGAGTATACTACCTGTCCCAGGACTACCTTCAAACTTAGTCACCTCAAAACATCAATTTACATAGTAAAACCAATTATAAATTATACATGAAAACAATAATAATAACAATAGCTTTTTGCTAAAAACTTTTAGAACTTGGTTAATATTAATGGTCCATTTTCTGTAATTGCTACTGTGTTTTCATAATGTGCTGAAAGTGAACCATCAGCTGTAACAACAGTCCAGTTATTTTCTAATACCTTTACCCTGTAATCTCCAATGTTTATCATTGGTTCAACAGCTATTGTCATTCCATTTTCCAGCTTTACTCCCCTACGCTTAGTTACATAGTTTGGTATTTCAGGAGGTTCATGCATATCTGTTCCAATACCATGTCCAACAAAATCTCTTACGACTGAAAATCCATTACTTTCAGCATGATTCTGAATTACACTTGCGATATCTCTAATGTGATTACCAATAACCATTTGATTTAGTCCCTCAAAAAAGCTTTGGCGAGTTACATCAATTAATCTCTGTGCCTCATCAGATATCTTTCCAACTGAGAAGGTTCTAGCTGCATCAGCATGATATCCATTTAAATAAACGCCTACGTCTATGCTTATAATATCGCCATCTTTTAACCGATTTAAACTCGGTATCCCGTGTACTACCTGTTCATTGATTGATGCACAGATGCTAGCAGGATATGGCGGTACTCCAGGAACACCAACGTCGTAACCTTTAAAAGAAGGAATAGCATTATTTTTTAGAATATATTCTTCAGCAATTCTATCTAATTCCTTAGTCGTAACACCAGGAACAGTATTCTTCTTAATAATTTGAAGAGTTTCATATAGAATCTCTCCAGATTTTCTCATCTTATCAATTTCTGCCTGTGACTTAATAGTAAACATAGCTTATATCTCCAAAGCTTTCATAACTCTTGCTGAAGTTTCTTCAACTTCATCAGCACCAGTTACTACTACAAGCTTACCTACATTTTCATAATATTGAATGAGTGGCTGTGTTTGGTTATGGTATGTTTTCAATCTATTTAATACAGTTTCTGCTGCATCATCTGCTCTTTGGACAACTGGTGAATTACAAACATCACAAATTCCCTCAATTTTAGTAGGATTGAAAACAACATTATATGTCATTCCACAATTAGTACATACTCTTCTTCCAGACATTCTTTCTATTATATCTTCATCCTTAACATCTATCAAAAGTGTTACGTCAAGATTAATATTCATTTCAGTCAAAACTTTATCTAAATATTCTGCTTGAGGAATTGTTCTTGGAAAACCATCCAAAATAAATCCTTTAGCACAATCTGGATATCCAAGTCTGTCTTTAACAATTTCTACAGTAAGTTCATCTGGAACAAGTTCACCTTTGTCAATATATTCTTTTGCCTTTATGCCAAGTGATGTATTTCCTTTTATGTTAGATCTAAAAATATCACCAGTTGATATCTGTGGTATAGCCAATTTATCGGATATTGTTTTTGCTTGAGTGCCTTTACCAGCACCAGGAGCTCCTAATAGTACAATTCTCATAATGTCATCCCTTTACGTTAAATAAAACATTTAATATTAGTTTAGGGCCTATGACGTATCATAAACCCCAAACATTTATAACTATTTATTCAAGTTATATTAGGATATTAGTAATAAAACAACAATGTATCTTATTCCAAGAATCCTTTATAATGTCTTGTAAGCATCTGTGACTCAATCTGTCTAACAGTATCAAGCGCAACACCTACTAAAATCAAAACACTTGTTCCGGCGAACCATACCCCTTGTACACCAGTTATCCATACAATTATGTATGGAAATACGGATATAGCAGCTAAGAATAGTGCTCCAAACCATGTGATTCTGTTTAAAACCTTTCCAATATACTCAGAAGTTGGTTTTCCTGGTCTAATACCAGGAATAAATCCACCATTTTTCTTCATATTATTTGCCAGCTCAATAGGATTGAACTGAACATATGTGTAGAAGAAGGTAAAACCAACTATCAAAATTGCATAGAGTACTGCATAAGTCCAATGTGACTGCCAGTTCTTCATAAATACTATAAATCCATTAGTCGAATTAGGACTTGAAAAACCAAATATAGTTGATGGAAGTGCCATGATTGACATTGCAAATATTATTGGAATAACACCAGCCCAATTTACCTTGATAGGCAAATGTGTGCTCTGTCCTCCATATACCTTTCTTCCAACAACTCTCTTAGCATATTGTACAGGAATACGACGCTCAGCTTGGTTAACCCAAACTACAGCAGCGATAATACCAACAAAAACTGCAAGAATTGCAATTATGCCAAATATTCCTATAATATTATTGCCAAGCTTTCCAAGTTTATAATTATCTACAAGATACATTGCGCCTCTTGGGCCTGCTGAAACTATACCTGCAAAGATAAGCATTGAAATACCATTACCAATACCAAACTCAGTGATTTGCTCACCAAGCCACATCAAAAATGCGGTACCAGCAGTAAGTGTAAGTGTAACTGTAATGAAGGTCATAACGTTAAGTCCTGAAATAATTGAGCCTCTTAAACCAACAGTGATAGCTGTTGCCTGTAAAAATGCTAAAACAACTGTAGCATATCTTATCCATTGGCCTATCTTTTTTCTGCCCTCATCGCCTTCCTTTGACATCTGTTCCAACTTAGGAATAGCAATTGTCAAAAGCTGCATTATTATTGAGGCATTAATGTATGGTGTAATACTCATTGCAAATATAGTCGCGTATTTAAAAGCACCACCAGTCATTACATCAAGAAAACTAAATAGCTGCCCACCATTCTCAATAAGCTTTCTAAAGTATTCTGGATCTAATCCAGGTACTGGAAGCCTTGAGCCTAACCTAAAAATCAAGAGCAGCCCTATTGTTATCAGGATTTTCTTCTTCAAATCAGGAATTTTCCAGGAATTCTTAAGTGTATCCAACATACCACTCACGTTATACCACCTCGACCTTTCCTCCCGCAGCCTCTATCTTAGCAGAAGCTGTTTTTGTAAATTTAGCCGCCTGAACTGTCAACTTTTTAGTTAACTCACCGTTACCTAAAATAACTACTCCATCAATAATCTTTTTAGCAAGGCCTGATGATTTTAATAGTTCTTGATTCACAACAGTACCATCATCAAACATGTTCAGTGAAGAAATGTTGACTTCTGTATACTTTGTTGCAAATTCAAAGTTATTAAATCCTCTTTTTGGTAATCTCATATAGAGAGGCATTTGACCACCTTCAAAACCAGGTCTAACACCACCACCTGCACGAGCATTCTGGCCTTTATGACCTTTACCGCCAGTTTTACCATTACCAGAGCCTATACCTCTACCTTTTCTATTAGGTAGCTTTTTTGATCCAGGAGCAGGCTGTAATTCAAATAATTTCATTGACTACACCTCCCTTATATTTCTTCTACACACACAAGATGTGAAACTTTTCTAATCATACCTCTAATTTGAGGGCTATCATTTTGCTCAACAGAAGTATTGATCTTACCCAAGCCGAGCGCTTTAACAGTTGCAAGCTGACCTGCAACAGCCTTATTTGTGCTCCTTTTGAGAGTTATCTTTAACTTAGCCATTATATAATATCCCCCCTAGCCCAGAATTTCTTCTGGAGTCTTTCCACGAAGTCTAGCAACATCTTCAACTGTCTTTAATTGAGCAAGACCTTTAATTGTTGCATTAACCATATTGATAGGGTTGTTTGACCCTAATGACTTCGTTCTAATATCATGTATTCCAGCAAGCTCTAGTACGGCTCTAACAGGTCCACCAGCAATAACTCCGGTACCTTCTCCTGCTGGTTTGAGCAATACTCTACCTGCTCCGAAAACTCCAATAGCTTCATGTGGAATTGTAGTTTGAACAATTGGAACCTTAATAAGATTCTTCTTGGCATCTTCAATTCCTTTACGAATAGCTTCTGGTATTTCAGCTGCTTTACCCATACCACTACCAACATAACCATTTTCGTCTCCAACAACAACAAGAGCACTGAAACGGAAGTTTCTACCACCTTTAACAACCTTTGTTACACGTCCTATATTAACAACTTTCTCTTTAAGTTCTCCTAAAGTGTTAGCATCAATTCGTTGCACTGTATTCCCCTCCTTCTCTTAGAAATCCAAGCCAGCTTCTCTAGCAGCGTCAGCAAGCTCTTTAACTCTTCCATGATAGATGTAACCACCTCTATCAAATACAACTTGCTTTATTCCCTTATCAATAGCTTTTGTAGCTATTAGTTTTCCAACTTCTTTAGCTGCTTCCTTGTTTCCAGCGTTAGCAACTTTACCTTTAATAGTAGCATCAAGGGTTGAAGCGGATACAAGAGTATTACCGGTTGTATCATCAATAATCTGAACATAAATGTTGTTCAAACTCCTAAAAACGTTAAGTCTAGGACGTTCTTGAGTTCCAGTAACTTTTTTACGTACTCTAAAGTGCTTTCTAAGTCTAATATCGTTCTTATTTGGCTTATTAATCATTTACTCTCATCTCCTTTCTACTTTTTACCCTTGCCACCAGTCTTACCTTCTTTACGTCTGATTACTTCAGTATCGTATTTAATACCTTTACCTTTATAAGGCTCAGGTGGTCTCTTTCCACGAATCTTTGCTGCCCATTCACCAACGGCTTGCTTGTCAATTCCCTTAACAAAAATCTTGTTAGGTGCAGGAACTTCAGTAGCAATTCCTTCAGGATCTTCCATCTCAACTGGATGTGAATATCCTAATGTTAATACTAACTTGCTACCCTGTTTTGCTGCTCTGTAACCAACACCATTGATATCAAGAGTCTTCTGAAATCCATTAGTAACACCTTCAACCATATTGTTTACAAGTGTTCTAGTTAAACCATGAAGTGACTTGTGCATTTTTATATCAGAAGGTCTCTCTACTAATATCTGTTCGCCTTCTATCTTGATAATCATATCCTTGTGAAACTCTTTTACTAATGTTCCTTTTGATCCTTTTACGGTCAATACATTGTTACCATCTAGCTTAATATCTACTCCCTTAGGAACAGCTATTGGTAACTTTCCTATTCTTGACATTCCATATACCTCCAGTTCTTAAAATTATGGGTGATTTTTCACCCTTTTCAGAGCTTTAGTATTTTTCAAATCTCTACTAAGTAAAATTATAAACTCACATATATGAGCTTAATTACTCAAAATGGTGAAATTTGAAAAATACTGTACCTGAGGATTTAACTTGACTTTCGTTTGTTGATATTTTATTACCACACAAATGCTAGTACTTCTCCGCCTACGCCTTCAGTTCTAGCCTTCTTGTCAGTCATTATTCCTTTTGATGTTGAGATAATTGCTACTCCGAGTCCACCTAATACTTTAGGTAATTCTTCTTTACCAGCATATACTCTCAAACCAGGTTTACTTATTCTCTTAATTCCTGTTATAACGTTTTGCTTATTGTTTGTATACTTTAAGTTAACTCTTATAACACCTTGCTTACCATCATTTGTTACTTCAAAATTCTTAATATAACCTTCTTCCAGCAATATGCTTGCTATTGACCTCTTAAGGTTGGAAGCGGGTATATCAACTGATTCATGTTTAGCAGAACCTGCATTTCTAATTCTAGTTAACATATCAGCGATTGCATCAGTGATTTGCATATGTTTAACCTCCTTCCAAAGACTATTACCAGCTTGCCTTCTTAACGCCAGGTATTTGACCCTTGTACGCTAACTCTCTAAAGCACAAACGGCAAACTCCAAATTTTCTAATGTATGCATGTGGTCTTCCACATAGTTTGCATCTGTTGTAACCCCTAGTACTAAACTTAGGTGTACGTTGTTGCTTAATTATCATAGATTTCTTTGCCATGCCTTCAATCCCTCCTTAGTTCTGGCTGAATGGCATACCAAGTAATTTCAGAAGCTCTTTTGCTTCTTCGTCACTTTTAGCCGTTGTTACAAAAGCTATATCCATACCTCTGAGCTTATCAACCTTATCATATTCAACTTCAGGGAAAATAAGCTGATCTTTAATTCCTAGTGAGTAATTACCTCTGCCATCAAATGAATTATTTGAAACACCTCTAAAGTCTCTTACTCTAGGTATAGCTGCATTAAAGAGTTTGTCTACGAATTCATACATTCTTTCGCCTCTTAATGTCACCTTGCAACCAATATTCATTCCTTCTCTTAGCTTAAATGCTGCTACTGACTTTTTAGCCTTAGTAATAATAGGCCTTTGTCCAGTAATCAATGTCATATCGCTAACAGCAGAATCCATTGCCTTTGGATTGTCCTTAACTTCTCCAACGCCCATGTTAAGAACTATTTTTTCTAGCTTTGGTATCTGCATGATGCTGCTATAATTAAACTTTGTTTGCAAAGCAGGAATTACTTCTACTTTATACTTATCTTTTAACCTTGCCATCCACAATACCTCCTTCCAGTAGAGCTTTTATACTTCTTTAGTCAATACTATTTCTATAATTTCGTTACAATTCTTGCATGTTCTAGCCTTCTGGCCATTATCAAGAATTGTCTTAGCCACCTTTGTAGGCTTGCCACATTTGTCACAAACCAACATAACATTTGAGCCATTAACTGGTGCTTCTTGATGAACAATACCACCTTGCTCATATCTGCCTTTAGGTTTTTTGTGCTTTGTTGCCATGTTAACGCCCTCAACAATTACTTGATTGGTAGAAGGATTTACGCTTAATACCTTGCCCTTTTTACCTCTATCTTTACCGGAAAGAACAAGAACTGTATCTTCCTTTTTTACATGACATTTGTTAGCCAATTTTACATGAACTTTGCTTGCCAAATTAAGCCGCCTCCTTCCTTACAATACTTCTGGTGCAAGAGAAACTATTTTCATAAATTCATTATCTCTTAATTCTCTCGCAACAGGTCCAAATATACGAGTGCCTTTAGGGGTCTTATCGTCTTTTATTATTACTGCAGCATTTTCATCAAATTTGATGTAAGAACCATCTGGTCTTCTAACGCCTTTTTTAGAACGTACGATAACACATTTAACTACTTCACCCTTTTTTACAACACCGCCGGGTGTTGCATTTTTAACTGAAGCAACTACTACATCTCCAATATTAGCATACTTTCTCCAAGAACCGCCAAGCACCTTTATACACATAACTTCTTTAGCTCCAGTATTATCCGCTACTTTCATTCTAGACTGGACTTGAATCATAATGGTACCTCCTTCCAATAATTCTGTTTAAAGACCGGCACCTATGTTATTGTGCCTTTTCAACAATTTCAACAAGTCTCCATCTTTTCTCTTTACTTAATGGCCTTGTCTCCATAACTTTTACTTTATCGCCTATTTGACACTTATTTTCTTCATCATGTGCCTTAAGCTTTGTAGTTCTCTTAATAATTTTTCCGTATAACGGATGTTTTACACTAGTTTCTATGGCAACAACAATAGTCTTATCCATCTTATTGCTGACAACCTTACCGACTCTAGTCTTTCTTAGCGCTCTTTCTACCAAGTGGAATTACCTCCTTCCGAATACTTACGCAATCCTATGGTTAAGGTTTTTCAATAGCTTATAGCAAATGTGATTAACAATTACTTTTCAGCACCACTAAGCTCTTTTTCCCTTATTATTGTCTTTACTTTAGCAATGGATTTTTTAACATCCTTTAGCTTCATTGGGTTTTCAAGCTGATTAGTAGCAAGCTGAAATCTTAGCTTAAAAAGTTCAGACTTTAAATCGATTAATTCCTTATTTAACTCTAGCATATTCTTTTCTCTGATTTCACTAGCTCTCATTTGCTTCACCACCCATTTCTGTCTCACGGGTTACAAATTTACATTTAACCGGAAGCTTATGCATAGCGAGTCTTAATGCCTCTCTTGCAGCCTCTTCAGGTACTCCCGCAATTTCAAATAATACTCTTCCTGGCTTAACTACTGCTACCCAGTACTCTGGTGAACCTTTACCGCTACCCATACGAGTCTCAGCAGGCTTCTTAGTTACCGGCTTATCTGGGAATATCTTTATCCAAACTTTACCACCACGCTTGATAAAACGAGTCATTGCTATTCTGGCAGCTTCTATCTGGTTACTTGTGATCCAACAAGGTTCTAGAGCTTGAATACCGAATTCACCATTGCTTATTACATTACCTCTGGTGGCTTTACCAGTCATTCTACCTCTATGAACTTTTCTACGTTTTACTCTTTTGGGCATTAACATTATTTAACTCCTCCTTCCGCTTTTTTCTCTTTCTTAACAGCTGGAAGAACTTCGCCCTTGTATATCCATACCTTAACACCAATCTTACCATAGGTTGTGTTTGCTTCTGCAAAACCATAGTCTATATCAGCACGAAGTGTTTGAAGTGGAATTGTTCCTTCATGATAATGCTCAGTTCTCGCGATTTCTGCACCACCAAGTCTACCTGCACAGGCAGTTTTAATACCCTTTGCACCAGTCTTCATTGTTCTTGACATAGATTGCTTCATAGCTCTTCTAAAAGATATACGCTTTTCAAGCTGTGATGCTATGTTTTCAGCAACAAGTGTAGCATCTAAGTCAGGAGACTTGATCTCAGTAATGTTAATTAAAACGCTCTTACCTGTCATTTTTTCTATTTCTTTTCTAAGATCTTCAATACCTTGTCCACCCTTGCCAATTACAAGACCTGGCTTAGCGGTATTAACATTAATCTTAACTTTATTTGCTGCACGATCTATCTCAATTCTTGATATACCGGAAATATAAAGCTTCTTCTTTATGAACTTTCTTATCATAACATCTTCAATAAGATAAGTGCTGAAAGTTTTCTTATTAGCATACCATTTTGTATCCCAATCTTTAATTATTCCAATTCGGAATCCATGTGGATTTATTTTCTGGCCCATTATCCAACCTCCTTCTCGCTTATTCTCTTTCCTTTACAACTAGTGTAATATGACTTGTTCTTTTTTGAATTTTAAATGCTCTACCTTGTGCACGTGGCATAATTCTTTTTAGTGATGGTCCCTGTGTTGCATAAGCATCAGCAACATAAAGTTCATCATGATTCAAACCATTATTGTTCACAGCATTTGCATCTGCTGATTTTAGAAGCTTGTGCAAAATCTCTGAAGCAGCTTTTGGAGTAAACTTAAGAACAGCATATGCTTCTTCAATACCCTTGCCTTTAATTAAATCCAGTACTATTTTAACCTTCCTGGATGAAATACGTGCGTAATTATATACTGCTTTACCCTGATCTTTACCAATTCCGAGAACTTTTCTCTCTTTCTTAGTAAGGAGTGCAGGCTTATTTGACTTTCTATGCTTAGCATTTTGTTCAGCTAATATTTGATCTTTATTCTTTAATAGCTCCTCTTTGGACAATACCTTTTTTTCCAACTGAATAGCCTCCTTTCAGTTCTAATCTTAGTCGTAAACTCTCAGTGTTTGATAATCAACTTTTCTTATCTTAGAGAAGTTGATTTCTCATTACCACCGTGTCCCTTATATGTTCTAGTTGGTGCAAATTCACCAAGCTTGTGACCAACCATTTCTTCAGTCATAAAAACTGGCACATGCTTCTTTCCATCGTGAACAGCAATTGTATGTCCGACCATCTGAGGGAATATAGTTGAAGCTCTTGACCAAGTCTTGATAACTTTCTTATCATTAGTCTTATTCATTTCTTCAATCTTCTTCAGTAATGAATCTAACACGTAAGGTCCTTTTTTAACTGATCTACTCATTTATCTAAATCCTCCCTTCGCAATTTCAAAGGATTTGGCGGAGCGGTTACCCCGCTCTTGTTTCCAAATATCCCATTATATTACTTTTGATTTCTTCTCTTAACAATAAACTTATCTGACTTGTTTTTCTTCTTTCTTGTCTTATAGCCAAGAGTTGGTTTACCCCAAGGTGTAACTGGACTTGGTCTACCGATTGGTGATTTACCTTCTCCACCACCGTGAGGGTGATCAACAGGGTTCATAACAACACCACGTACAGTAGGTCTAATTCCCATCCATCTTTTTCTACCAGCTTTACCGAGCTTTATATTTTCATGCTCGATATTGCCAATCTGTCCCATAGTTGCTTTACAATTAATTCTAATCATTCTAACTTCGCCTGATGGAAGTCTTACTTGAGCATAATCGCCGTCTTTAGCCATAAGCTGTGCTGAATTACCTGCAGATCTTACAAGCTGAGCGCCTTTACCTGGCTTAAGTTCAATGTTATGAATTAATGAACCAACAGGAATATTTGAAAGTGGTAGTGAATTACCTGGTCTGATATCAGAAGATGGACCAGACTCTACAGTATCACCTATTTTCAATCCAACTGGTGCAATAATATATCTCTTTTCACCATCTACATAGTAAAGAAGTGCAATATTTGCAGTCCTGTTTGGATCATATTCTATTGTAGCTACTTTTGCTTTAATTCCATCTTTGTCTCTTTTAAAGTCAATAACTCTATATTTTTGTCTATTACCGCCGCCTTGGTGACGAACAGTAATCCTACCAAATGAGTTTCTTCCACCGTTTCTGCTTTGAGGTTCTAGTAATGACTTTTCAGGTTCAACTTTCGATAACTCTGAATAATCAAGTGACGTCATAAACCTTCTCGCTGGTGTCGTAGGATTATATTTTTTTACTGCCATCTCTTCTCACTCCTTTATAACATAATACTTTATTACTGAGCAACGCCGAATTCTTCGATGCTAGCTTTATATTTCTTATTATTTGTTACTGGTTTACCACCCTTAGCTAAGTATTCAACTTGCTTTGGATCAGTATCAATTTTAACAATAGCCTTTTTCCAAGCTGGACGTGGTCCTTCATGAACACCCGAACGCTTTACTTTGCCATCATAATTCATTGTATTAACCTTAATTACTTTGACACTAAAAAGTGCTTCAACCGCTTTTCTTACTTCGGTCTTTGTTGACTTTACATCAACTATAAAAGTGTACTTACCAGTAGCGATTTCCATATTACTTTTTTCAGTTATATATGGCTTAATAATAATGTCTTGTGGTAATCTACTCATTATGCGTACACCTCCTCAACCTGTTCAATAGCATCCTTTGTTATAATGAATTTGTCATACTTCAAAATGTCAAATACATTAAGAGTATTTACAAATGCAGTTTTAACTCCAGGAATATTTTTTGCAGACTTAACAACATTTACATTCTTTGAATCAATTACAATTAATGCACTTGAGTCAACCTTGAGGCTGTTAAGAACGCCTACCATTGATTTTGTTTTTATTGCATCTAATGCTAAAGCATCGAGTACAAATATTTCATTTCCTGAAACTTTAGATGATAATGCAGATTTCAATGCAATACGTCTTAATTTCTTTGAAAGAGTATATCTGTAGCTACGTGGTTTAGGTCCTAATACAATACCACCCTTAATCCACTGAGCTGAACGAATACTTCCTTGTCTTGCACGACCAGTTCCCTTTTGTCTCCATGGCTTTTTACCGCCACCTCTAACTTCACTCTTGGTTTTTGTAGACTGGGTTCCCTGTCTTCTATTTGCTAACTGATTAACTACTACAGTGTGAAGTGCTAAATTATTAATTTCTGCACCGAAAACATTATCGCTAAGCTGAATGTCTCCAACTACTTCACCTTTCATGTTATATAAATCAACCTTTGGCATGTGTTATTTCCTCCCTTCAACGTTATTATTTACCGGATTTAACCGTATTCTTAATAACAAGCAATCCACCCTTAGGTCCTGGAACAGCTCCCCTAATAAGAATAAGGTTTCTATCTGTATCAACTCTAACAACTTCTAGATTTTTAATTGTAGTGTTGTCCATACCCATATGTCCTGGCAATTTCTTACCCTTAAATACTCTTCCTGGGCTTGTACCTGAACCCATTGAACCTGGTCTTCTGTGATACATGGAACCGTGAGTGTTTGGACCAGTCTTTTGTCCAAATCTCTTAGTAACGCCCTGGAATCCCTTACCTTTAGACATACCACTTACATCTATTTTATCTCCAGATTGAAACATATCCTCGGCTTTGATTTCCTGTCCAACTTCATAACCTGAAATATCTTCTAACCTGAACTCTTTCAGATACTTCATTGGAGCAAGCTTAGTCTTAGTAAACTGACCTAAGTTTGGCTTGTTAAGTTTCTTTTCTTTAATTGATTCATATCCAACCTTTATGGCATCATATCCATCATTCTCAACAGTCTTCTTCTGAACAACAGTTAAAGGACCTGCTTGAATAACTGATACTGGTATAACTAAGCCTTTTTCGTCGAATATTTGAGTCATTCCGATTTTCTTGCCTACCATTGCTTTCTTCATTAAAAATTACCTCCTATGGTTATTGGTTCATATTTCGTATGAACATGACCTTTGTTACCCTGACTCAATAGAAATTAGAGTTTAATTTCTATATCTACGCCAGCTGGAAGATCCAGTCTCATCAATGCGTCAACAGTCTTTGGCGTTGGAAGAAGAATATCAATCAATCTCTTATGAGTTCTCATTTCAAACTGCTCTCTAGCATCCTTATACTTGTGTGGAGCTCTTAAGATTGTAATAATCTCTTTTTCAGTAGGAAGTGGCACTGGTCCTGAAACCTTTGCTCCTGTCCTCTTAGCAGTTTCAACAATTTTCTCAGCTGATTGATCTAATACCTGATGATCGAACGCTTTTAATCTGATACGTATTTTCTGTTTGTTTGACATACATATACCTCCTCGTACGTTGTATTTGGTTACGTACAACAAGTATTGGTCTGTACACTAAGCCGGGTGTTTCATAACGTTTTATATAAAAACCCAGGATTGTTCTTATCCTAATGGACAAACTTAACCTGGGCATTTAAAGCGATTATATTACACAACATGATATAACGCAAAATGTACAGTGACTTGTCGCCCGGTTTCTTGAATCGGACATTCTCAGTAAAAGTTACCTATTTCTATGAATAGCAATCTTCTACTTCATCGTATGCCTTGCCACAACATTCAATATTTTACTATATATTTTATACTTTTGCAAGGATTATTTTCAAATATTTTTTTGTATATTGTAATATTTTATTTCTAATATAATGCCCTTTAAATATTATTTACAAACTTGCATTTTCTATTTACAAAATAATATCATTACAAGCCATAGTATATTCTACTCACTTCTAAAATCTATTCCTTTTTTGCAATATAAGACTATCCCCATTTCTTATACCTTTCACTTTTAATTTATCTTGGTCACATTGCTGTATCCCGCAAAAATATATTCCTATACTTTATACGTATAAGTTGAAAGAGCATCCTTTGCTTTATCTACTGGATATACGCCCACCTTTAATTTTATCCATTGATCATCAGTTCCACCACTAAAAGAGTAGCTGCTGCATCAAAAACTTGAGGTACAAGTAATGGATTACATTCGACTGTTGCCTTATATTTTCCGTCTACAATTACCTAGAGTGCATCTTTGATAGGATACCTCTAAAGTAGACAGTTTAAATATAAAAACTGATACTTTGGAGGTATTTTTAATGTCAAAGCCTAAATGTAGTGCTGAACAAAAAGTACAAGCTATCGAAGATTATCTTAATGGT